>OFEK01000994.1_pt1 | contig 21899 bp, 17 predicted proteins | sample 1521131 | NCBI WGS metagenome assembly OFEK01 (sample SAMN05720209, study PRJEB24109) | activated sludge metagenome | isolation source: Anaerobic digester | place: China | collected 2015-12-16
AATACATTTGTTATTTTCCCGTGGAAGCCTCAGACTGGTAAAGTAGCAAGATTGATATGCGATGTACATAATCCTGATGGAATGCCTTTTGAGGGTGATCCAAGGTATGTATTGAAAAAAGTCTTGAAGAAGGCAGAAGATATGGGCTTTGATACTCTCAATGTAGGACCCGAGTGTGAATTTTTCCTTTTCCTAACTGACAGTGAGGGCAATCCGACTGTCAAAACTCAGGATAATGCAGGATACTTTGATTTGGGACCTGTTGATCTGGGAGAAAGCGCCAGAAGGGATATTGTTGTTGCATTGGAGGAAATGGGGTTTGATGTAGAAGCCTCCCATCATGAAGGCGCTCCCGGACAGCATGAAATAGATTTCAAATATGCTGATGCTTTAACAGCAGCTGATTCAATACTGACTTTTAAGCTGGTAGTTAAAACAATTGCTCAAAAGCATGGACTGCATGCATCTTTTATGCCAAAACCCATATATGGAATTAATGGTTCTGGTATGCATACCAACATTTCCCTTTTCACAAGCGGGGTAAACGCGTTTTATGATGAAAAAGATCAGGTTAAATTAAGTAAGGAAGCTTATTGGTTCATTGGAGGGTTAATGAAGCATGCCAGAGCTATTGCTGTACTTACAAACCCGATTGTTAATTCATACAAGAGACTTGTACCTGGCTATGAAGCTCCGGTGTATATTGCCTGGTCTGCAAGAAACAGAAGTCCATTGATTCGAATACCGGCAGCAAGAGGAGCCAATACCAGGGTAGAATTAAGGTGTCCTGATCCTTCTTGCAATCCCTACCTTGCCCTTGCTGGTATATTGTCAGCCGGACTGGATGGAATAGAAAACAGGATATGCCCGTCCAACCCTACAGATAAGAATATTTTCTGCATGAGCGATGAACAGATGCAGAAGGAAGGGATATTTTCTCTTCCTGGAAATCTTAAGGAAGCAGTAGACGAAATGGCAAAAAGCAGTTTACTGAAGAAAGTTTTAGGTAACCATATATTTGAAAAGTATATTGAAGCAAAAAATGAAGAATGGGAAGATTACCGCAAGCAGGTTACACCATGGGAATTAAAACACTATTTAACCAAATACTAAGTAGAAAGCAGAAAGTAGAAAGTGGAAAGTGGAAAGTGAGGGGAGCTATATTATGCCTGCAAAACGCCCTTTAATTGGGATAACTCCAGGATATAGTTATGAGGAACAAAAGATCTATATAAACAATGGCTATATAGATGCTGTGAATCAGGCAGGAGGCTTGGCCATACTTTTACCCCTAACAGATGATGAGGAATTAGTTTCAGTGTTGGTTGATACCTGTGATGCATTTTTAGTATCGGGGGGGCCGGACGTTGATGCTGCATGTTATAATGAATATAATTATACTTATAACGGAGTGATTTCGCCCTTAAGAGACAGTATGGAACTGCTTGTTATAAAAAAAGCTTTTGAGCTGGGAAAGCCTATGCTTGGAATATGCCGGGGAATACAGATAATAAATGTAGCAATGGGGGGTACTTTATATCAGGATATAGCATCTCAGGTGAAGAATAGGGAAGTTATAAAGCACTCGCAGCAAGCACCGGTTTGGCACCCTACTCATGATATTTATATTGAAAAGGATAGTTTTGTATGGAAGTCTTTCAATGAAGATGCTATTGACGGTGATGCGGAAGAAAAGAATGCAGCAGAAAATGATGCGACAGGCAACAAGGCTGCAGGTAGCAATGTCGCAGGTAATTTTGTTGTAAGGGTTAATTCCTTCCATCACCAGGCAGTTAAAGATGTAGCACCTGGTTTTAGAGTTACATCAAGAGCAGTAGATGGTATAATTGAGTCTATAGAATATTCAGGGGAAGCTTTTATTGTGGGAGTACAGTGGCACCCTGAACTAATGTGGCAGAAAAACCGGGTTTATTTAAAATTGTTTGATAATTTTATAGGAGTGGCAAAATAATAGCTAAAGCACCAGATAATCCGAACAAAAGGATTGTAATTATTTTGTGCAAACACTGATTTTGCTTTATTATTGTGTAAGGAGATGTGGTATTATGCCAGTTAAGTTAAATATTGGAGATATAGTAGAATTAAGAAAGGAACATCCCTGTGGAAGCAAACAGTGGGAAATAACTCGTACAGGTGCTGATATAAGGATAAAATGCATGGGTTGTCAGCATCAGGTTCTAATTCCCAGACCAAAGTTCGAAAAAAGTTTGAAGAAGATTATTGTATCGGCAGAGTCATCAAAAGAATCATCAGAGTCATAGATATGTATGACCACGAATCAGTCTTATATGTGACAATAAATCAGTCTGGCTATAAATCTATCATAACAAAGAGTTGAAAATTAATAATAGTATGTAATAGTACATAATAGTGCATCTGAATAATAAACATGGCAAAAAGCCAATGTTATTCGCATCAGGTGCATTTTTTTATGTTTTTCTAGAAATAATATTAAGAAACATAAAAAAGGATGGTTTTGCTACATGTTTGAAAACAATAACAGATATAATGATTACAATAAATACAATGGCCGTAATAGAAACAACTTTTCCAGGACATTTCTTACTTCTCTTATAACCTCTCTGCTAGTAGGGACATTACTTATTGTCCTTATATGGGGCAATGTTATCCCAATTGTGCCAAAAACGGGGATACCCGGGCCTACCCCGGGACAGAGTCCTAATCTTGGCGGAGGAGCAGGGGTGCCGAATCCTCAGCAAATTGGTGTTACACTAGCAGATGATGCCCCCTCTGTAGCGAATGTAGTAAAGAGTGCATATGCCGGAGTAGTGGGAATAGCGGTATTAAGGGCTGATGGGAAATCAATATTTGATAAAAATACTACTGAAAAATGGGGTATTGGCTCCGGGGTTATAGTAAATCCTAATGGATATATTTTGACCAACCATCATGTAGCGGGTGGAAAAAGCAAAAGACTGATTGTATCCTTTGCTGATGGGAGGAATCTGGATGGTGTAACCTTATGGTCTGATCCTGTTCTTGACCTTGCAGTAGTTAAAGTTAGTGCTGCAGGATTAACAGCCATACCACCAGGTGATGCAACTACATTACAGATTGGAGAACCGGCAATAGCTATAGGCAATCCTTTAGGACTTGAACTCCAGAGAACTGTTACATCGGGAATTATAAGTGCCCTTAATAGGACAATCAGCATTGAGACAGAGCAGGGAGTAAACTATATGGAAGACCTTATACAGACAGATGCAAGTATAAATCCGGGCAACAGCGGGGGCCCTCTGCTAAATTCCAGAGGACAGGTGGTTGGAATAAATAGTATAAAAGTAGCAAAAGCTGAAGCTATTGGTTTTGCTATACCTATTAATGTTGCCATACCTATTATTAATAAGTTTAACGACACAGGTACTTTTAATGAAGCTTATATGGGCATTTTTGCTTATGATAAAGAGGCAGTGCCTTTTTTGGATCAAAACATTAAGCTTGATAATGGTATATATGTAGTAGAAGTTGACAAGTCCGGGCCTGCTGCCGGAGCAGGTATTAAAGAGGGTTGTATTATAAAACAGGTTGATGGTGTAAGTATCAGTACAATGATGGAACTAAGGGCGCTTATATATTCTAAAAATCCGGGAGATACAATCAATGTAACTCATATTGAAAGGTCTACAGGTGAGACTGTTACAGTTCCAATAAAGCTTGCAGCGAAAGAAAAAGATGGTCTGTTAACAAGGTAAATGTTGTACTAAGTAATTATTTAACAAGGCAAATGTTGATAATTTATATATTTATTCACAGATTGTGTATAGTTTGTGGATAAGTTGGAAAAATTTATATATAAGCATATATATAAGTATGCATAATTATATATAAGAATTAGAAATAAACAGGTGGGTAAGCAAGGAAGAGCTGTTTCCAATTTTGTCCCTGGTTTTTGATGGGTGGATGAGCAAGGAAGAACTGTCCCCACTTGCTAAGGAGGATGTATTATGAAGAATATTGAAAAGCAGAATAAAGCTGAAAAGCAGTGTAAAGGAAATGATTTTGAAGTAACGATAAAAGAGTACTTAAGGCAAGGCCGGGAAAAGTTAATTACTGACTTAACAGGCACTAGGGAGGCAATTAAGTTAATAGCGAAAGACAGAACAAAAGAATTTATGCTGGCCACCGACAAGGGATTGAATAAAGAGGAAAGAGATTATTTAATTGAAGTGATTGTAGCCAGCATGTACCAGACTTTTTGCTATGGGTATGGTATTGGAAAAATTGAGGGGAAATCAAATAATAGAGTGTTTTTGTAAGATCGCAAATGTACTTTGTTGCAATGTGAAAGAGTATTAGGCGAGCGTACTTTAACTGAGATTAAAACTATCTATGTTATAAATGATTGATTACTTTTTAGTGGGCATTCCTAATTTTTCACTCACAAAAAATTCTTCTTGACATATGAATCATAACCTGATACTATATTATGCAATTATACAAATCCACGGAAGCCTTAGGCTAATAGCTTTAATGTTTTCGACTGGACATGTTAAACTAAATATTAATAATAATAGGCTAAATACTATGATGGGAAAAAGATATATCCGGATAATTAAGAGAACCGGTGGCTGGTGGAAACCGGTATGAAGGATATATGTATAGCTCATCCCGGAGTTTTATCATTGAAGGTAGTAAGATTGAAAGCAGCAAGAACAAGTAGATGATAACGATGACTACGTTACAGTCAGGGTGCCTTTAATGGCTCCCGCTGAGGATATACCAAGAGAATAATGCATGACATGTATAATGCATTTCCTTTTAACTAACGGTATGTCAAATCAGGGTGGTACCACGATGAGATATATGCCTCTTCGTCCCTGCATATTATTGCAGAGACGAAGAGGCTTTAATTTTATAGTGGTTAAGAAGATAAGAAACAGCTAAAAATAAAATTGCAGGATATTTAATTTTGTTGTTTTACTATAAAAAGATAGATATATCTGGTTAGTAGGTGGTTTTATGAAAATAACAGGTGCACAGGCAATGGTTAGAATATTGGAAATGGAAAAGGTCAGCCATATTTTTGGTTATCCGGGAGCGGCTATTTGCCCTTTCTATAATGTATTAGTTGATTCTACAATTAAACATATACTTACAAGACATGAGCAGGGTGCTGCCCACGGAGCAAGCGGCTACGCCCGTGCAACCGGAAAGACAGGCGTGTGTGTTGCTACATCGGGTCCGGGAGCGACCAACCTTATTACCGGTATTGCTACAGCCTACATGGATTCAATTCCTATTGTAGCTATAACTGGTCAGGTGCCAACCAACCTTATCGGCAGGGATGTATTTCAGGAAGCTGATATTACAGGCGCAACAGCCCCTTTTTGCAAGCATAACTACTTGGTTAAAAATGCACGGGATTTGCCCGGAATCATGAAAGAAGCTTTTCATATAGCTTCTACCGGAAGGCCCGGGCCGGTGCTTATTGATGTGCCTATAGACATACAAAATGAATATATTGATTTTTCTTATCCTGCAAGTGTAGATATAAGAGGATATAAGCCTACTTATAAAGGGCATCCAATACAGATCAAGAGAATTGCTGATGCAATCAGAAAATCGAAGTCACCTGTAATTTGTGCAGGTGGTGGTGTAATAAGCGGAGATGCCTGCAGCGAGATGATGCAGTTGGTTGAGAAGTGCAGTATACCTGTTGTTACTACACTTATGGGCATAGGAGCAATACCCTCAAACCATCACATGTATTTGGGGATGCTTGGGTCCCATGGCAGTTATTCTGCAAATTATGCCATAAACAATGCGGACCTGGTATTTATTATGGGTGCCAGGGTTGGGGATAGGGCTATAGTAGCTACAAACAAAATAGCAAAGCAGGCTGTAATTATTCATGTTGATATCGACCCGGCTGAAATAGGGAAAAATATTGATGTTGCTATACCTGCAGTAGGTGATGTTAAATCTATATTGGAGGATTTATTGGATATTGTTGATAAAGGCAGCGTAGAAGCATGGAACATTACAATCAGGGGTGTCAGAGAGAAACAGGACTTGAAAGTAAGTAATAAAAATAATGTAGATGAAGAAGGGACAGTTAAGCCTTCATATCTTTTAAGAATGCTCTCAGACATGGTGGATGGCAGCAATACTATTGTTACTACAGAGGTTGGCCAGAATCAGATATGGGCGGCAAATAACATGTCCATAACCAAACCCGGCAAGTTTATAACTTCCGGCGGAATGGGTACGATGGGGTATGGATTGCCTGCTGCAATAGGAGCAAAGGTTGGATGTCCTGATAATGTGGTTATAGCTGTAAGCGGTGATGGCAGTTTTCAGATGTCTATGCAGGAACTGGGTACCATAAAACAAAATAAGCTGGGGGTAAAAATTATAATTTTCAACAATTCGAGGCTGGGTATGGTTCGTGAGCTGCAGAAAATGCAGTATTGCGGGCGGTATTCTCAGGTATTTCTTGACGAAAACCCTGATTTTGTTAAGTTAGCAGAAGCTTATGATATTAGCGGAGAAAGAATTGACAAAAATTCTGAAATCGGGAGTGCTCTGGAGAGGTTGCTTGCAGATGACAAGCCTTATTTGCTTGAATGCATTGTAGATCCTGAAGAGCCGACTCTTTAAAATAGCTCAAGTAAATTTAAGCAATATAAACAGTACAAAAATAGATCAATAATTAAGTGCAGATAAAGGGTAATAGGCAGTAAGGATGATAAGCAGTACGGTGCGTAACGGAACAGTATGTATGTTAGTAAAATATCAAGTAAGAGTGTGAGGAGGTATAAAAATGGGCAAACATATTCTTTCAGTTTTAGTTGAAAATTACGCCGGTGTACTTTCCAGAGTATCTGGATTGTTTAGCAGGAGAGGTTTCAATATCGATAGTCTGGCAGTGGGTATTACTGAAAACCCTGAAGTATCCAGGATGACTATTGTAGTTGATGGTGATGATTATATAGTTGAGCAGGTTAGCAAGCAATTAAACAAGCTTGTTAATGTTATAAGAGTAAAAAAACTTGATTCTTCAAATTCGGTAAGTAGAGAGCTGGCTCTAATAAAGGTCAATGCCAACGCTTCCACAAGATCCGAGATTGTCCAAATTGTTGAAATATTCAGGGCTAAAATTGTGGATGTATCAAAATCCACGTTAACAATAGAAGCTTCGGGAGATGCTGATAAGATTACTGCACTTGAGGATATGTTAAAACAATTTGGCATTAGAGAGATTGTCAGAACCGGCCTAATATCTATCGAAAGAGGCAACAGACATATTAAAGCAAATAATAATGATGAGGAGTGATTTTTATGGCAAAAATGTATTATGATAGTGATTGCGATCTTAATCTTTTGAAAGGTAAGACCATAGCGGTTATAGGTTATGGAAGCCAGGGACATGCTCATGCGCAAAACCTTAATGAAAGCGGAGTAAATGTTATTGTTGGTTTGACACCAAACTCAAAAAGGAGACAACAGGTTATTTCTGATGGACTAAAGGTAATGGATACTGCGGAAGCAGCCAAAGCGGCTGATATAATTATGATTCTTACACCTGATGAGGTTCAGGCAGCAATATATAAAGAAAGCATAGAGCCCAATCTCAAAGATGGGGATGTACTTATGTTCGCCCATGGCTTCAATATTCACTTTAATCAAATAGTACCCCCTGATTTCATCGATGTAATAATGGTTGCACCAAAGGGGCCCGGGCATACTGTAAGAAGCCAGTATAAAGAAGGAAAGGGTGTTCCTTCACTGATAGCTGTTTATCAGGATGCATCAGGAAAAGCAAAAGAATATGCACTGGCATATGCAGCAGGAATTGGAGCAGGCAGGGCAGGTATATTGCAAACTACATTCAGAGAAGAGACTGAAACTGATTTGTTCGGTGAACAGGCAGTGCTTTGCGGAGGCGTTACGGAACTTATGAAGGCAGGTTTCGAAACTCTCGTAAACGCCGGTTATCAACCTGAAAGTGCATATTTTGAATGTGTACATGAAATGAAACTTATAGTAGACCTTATAAATCAAGGTGGATTTGGCTATATGAGGTACTCCATAAGTGATACTGCAGAATATGGTGATTACGTAACAGGTAAAAGAATTATTACTGAAGAAACCAGAAAAGAAATGAAGAAAATTTTGGAAGAAATTCAAAACGGCTCATTCGCTTCCAGATGGATAGCTCAGAATAAGGCAAGTGGAAGATCTGAATTCCTTGCAATGAGAAGAAAAGAATCAGAGCATCAGGTGGAAAAGGTCGGGACTGAATTAAGAAAAATGATGAGTTGGCTTAAGAAATAGGGAATTACAATAAAGCAGTAATGCCAGGTGCATATTTTCTTTACTTAAACTGAGTGCACCTAAGAATGCTTAACTAATAACCGATATCCATCCTGAAAGCATGCTAAGGGTGGGTATCGGAATAAAAGAGACAAACGATAATTATCAAAATAGCAAAACACATCGCGATAATCTAAATATTTAATTAGGTTCTGGAAACTTATTTTGTACAAAGGTAGGAAATAAATGTATAAGATTACATATCCAGCGGCAATGCTTATAAATTAGATGACATAATAAGTAAAATTTGTCATAAAGATACAAAAGCTGCTGCAATGTTGGTGAATGCAAATATGATAGCCAAATAACAAATATGATAGCCAAATTATAGTAAAGATATATCAAAAAGTAGTAAGAAGAGGTGTATTTATGTCTACTCAAATTAAAATATTTGATACTACATTAAGAGATGGGGAACAAACCCCGGGAGTCAACTTAAATGTGCATGAGAAGGTAGAAATTGCACGTCAGCTAGAAAGGCTTGGAGTTGACGCTATTGAAGCAGGTTTTGCTATTGCTTCTCCTGGTGATTTTGAAGCGATTTCCGAAGTTGCAAAGAATATAAAAGATGCAACTGTAGTAAGTCTTGCCAGGGCTCTTGAAAAAGATATAGACAGGGCATGGGAGGCTGTGCAGCATGCAAAAAGGCCATGTATCCATACTTTCATAGCTACATCAGACATTCATCTTAAGTATAAGTTGAAAATGACAGAAGAACAGGTTCTGGAAAAGGCCGTGGCTATGGTAAAATATGCAAAGAAATATTGTGAGCGTATTGAATTCTCTGCTGAAGATGCAAGCAGGACAAGGGTTGAATTTTTGTATCGTATTTTTGAAGAAGTAATCAAAGCCGGTGCAACAGTCATTAATATTCCTGACACCGTAGGATACGCAACTCCTGAAGAATTTGGCAGACTTATAAGAAGTGTAAGAGAGAATGTTTCTAATATTGACAAAGTTGACATAAGTGTACATTGCCATAATGATCTTGGAATGGCTGTGGCAAATTCTCTTGTGGCAATTCAAAATGGGGCAACCCAGCTTGAATGTACAATTAACGGTCTTGGTGAGAGAGCAGGTAATGCTGCAATGGAAGAACTGATTATGGCATTGGATACAAGAAAAGACTTTTATGGTTATACCCATAAAATTGATACAACCCAGATATATAGAAGCAGCAAGCTCATTACCAGTTTAACCGGTATAATGGTACAACCTAATAAGGCCATAGTTGGAGCTAATGCATTTGCCCATGAATCAGGAATACATCAGCATGGGATATTATCGGAGAAAAGCACCTATGAGATAATGAATCCCGAATCAATAGGCCTTAAACAAAATAGAATGGTTCTTGGCAAACATTCCGGGCGTCACGCTTTTGAAGAAAAACTAGAAGAACTGGGGTATAACCTTTCGGAAGAACAAATTAAAAACGCTTTTCAAAAATTTAAAGATTTGGCAGACAGAAAAAAGGATGTTTCGGACAGTGATATTGAAGCACTGGTAGAAGAAAAAGTGGCAAAAATACCTGAAATATTTATAATGGAATCCTACCAGATAAGCAGCGGAAATAGACTTGTATCAACATCAACAGTTAGTGTAAGGAGAAACGGTAATGTTTCTACGGAGGCTGCTACAGGAGAAGGCCCAGTAGATGCAGCTTTTAATGCAATGGAAAGAGCAGTGGGAATTTCACTAAAGCTTGAGGACTATAGACTTAGAGCTGTTACAGGGGGAAAGGATGCCCTTGGTGAAGTTACTGTAAGAGTATCCAAAAATGATAAACTATTTACGGGCAGGGGTGTAAGTACTGATATTATTGAAGCCAGTGTGAAAGCGTATCTTAATGCAATAAACAGAACATTAAGCGAACTGGGCGAAAATATAATCGAAAATAAAATTCTGAAATAAAAAGCTGAAAATGCATCTTTCACAAATATTAGTCTTGACGAAAGCAGTATTTTAGTATAACTTATTTTCAAAGCATTATTAGGCAGGCAGGATCCACGCGAGTTAGTGCAGGCTTTGTTATAGACTTTATTATAGGCTTATTATAGGTTTGTTACAGGTTTGTTATAGGTTTGTTAATTGAAAATGATTTTGTGATAATGTAGTTTCTTTTATGTTTTGTGCATTATATATAGCAAGGTGGGTGAGATGATTGAGACAGGTGAAAATATATGATACAACTTTAAGGGATGGGGCGCAAGCTCAGGGAATTTCCTTTACTGTAGAAGATAAACTAAAAATAGCTGAGGCGGTTGACAGACTGGGAGCAAGCTATATTGAAGCGGGTAATCCGGGATCAAATCCAAAGGATCTGGAGTTTTTCCAGCGGGTTAAAGGTATAGGCCTGAAAAACGCAAAGGTTGTTGCCTTTGGAAGTACACGCCGTGTAAACATCGATGTGAATGATGACTCAAATGTAAAATCTCTTCTGATAGCTGACACACCTGCAGTGGCCATATTCGGTAAAAGCTGGGATTTTCATGTGGATGAAGTTATTAGGACAACTTTAGATGAAAATTTAAGAATGATATTTGATACTATAGAGTTTTTCACTAAAAAAGGTAAAGAAGTTATATTCGATGCTGAGCACTTTTTTGATGGATATAAGGCAAATTCAAAATATGCTATGCAAACTATTGAAGCTGCTTGTAATGCAGGGGCTGCATCTATTTGTCTTTGTGATACTAATGGTGGCTCCTTTCCCAATGAAATATTTAAAATAACTTCCAGGGTAGTAGAAAGTCTAAATATACCTGTAGGAATACACTGCCATAATGATAACGGAATGGCAGTTGCCAATTCTATTATTGCCATTCAGGCGGGAGCTTCACAAGTTCAGGGTACCATAAACGGTTTTGGTGAAAGATGCGGCAATGCAAACTTATGTACAATAATTCCAAATTTGCAGATAAAGGCAGATTATCAGTGTATACCTGCAGAGAGCATGAAATATTTAACATCAGTGGCCAGGTATGTAAGTGAAATAGCCAATGTGATTCACGATGAAAGAGAACCCTATGTTGGCGGCAGTGCTTTTGCGCATAAAGGCGGGATGCATATAGATGCCGTATTTAAAAATCCTGTTTCTTTCGAGCATATAAATCCGGAACTGGTTGGGAACAAACGTGTAATATTGATGTCGGAAGTTGCGGGCAGAAGCACTATTATGAAAAGAATTAACGAAGTGGATTCATCCATATGCAAAGACTCACCTGAAGCTAAGGCAATAATAAATAAAATGAAAGAACTCGAACATGATGGTTACCAGTATGAAGGAGCCGAAAGCTCTTTTGAACTTGTCATAAGGAAAATATTGGGTAAATACACACCATTTTTTAATTTAAATGAATTTAAGGTTATAGTAGGCGAGCCTTCCATAAATAGCGTAAACTCTTCAGCTATGATAAAAATAGGTGTGGGAGATCAGGCTGAAATCACTGCAGCAGAGGGATGCGGTCCTGTTAATGCTCTGGATAATGCCCTTAGAAAAGCACTGGAAAGATTTTACCCTGAAATAAGACAGATGAAATTGACAGATTATAAGGTTAGGGTTTTAGATTCTACGTCGGCTACTGCAGCAAAAGTCAGGGTGCTTATAGAGTCTGCAGATGGAAAGGATGTATGGACTACAATAGGAGTTTCTACGGATATAATTGATGCAAGCTGGAAGGCGCTGGTAGATTCTATTGAATACAAGTTAATTAAAGATAGAATTTAAAGGACGCACTTTAATTTATGAAGAAAAATACTCCAAAAGCTATTGTTACGGTGCTTAGAGACTTCACAATTGCTTCCTCCTGTAATTTCTTCATAAATATAGTATGTGCCTGAATTTATAGAGAGTGTAGAGAAAATTAATATAAGATTAAATATAATATGAAAATTAAATATGAAATTTGGATAATAGTCTGAGAAAGAAGGTCTGTGTTTTGAAACTTGCCGGAAACCTGATTAAGGGCACAAAAATTATTAGGAGAGCATCCTTTGAGAAAGAAGACCAAAGTATATCATTCCATGATATGCTGGAAGAGAGCCTTTTAGCATTATGTAAAGAACTGGATATACCGGTTCCCATATGGATGAAAAAGAATACAGGTGAATTTGCCATGTTTCGCAGGACATTTTTTACCAGCGAGCAATTTACAGAAAAAGTTGGGTTTGACCGATTTGAAATAAGGATGGAGTAGATGGTTAAGACTAATACTTAAACGAATATGACCGATTTTAATAAGTATCGTCCAAATAATCATAGATTGCAGAACTAAAATTCTAAGTGCAGATTCCGTAATTAGTGCTGCAAGAAAACCGGAGTATGGAATACATGGCACAACCAAGCCTGAATCAATAGGATCTGCCACCAGTCAGGGTTGTACCAGAATATTCAGTGATGGAGTTTGAATGATGCCAATATTTCCGTCACTCATAGTGCAGCCACATGCAAATGATTTTTACGATGTGTTCTTTTTGAAGAACTTCATATATAACACGATGTTGATGGTTTATACGCCTGGAATAAGCACCTGCTAAATCGCCTACAAGTTTTTCATACGGTGGGTAACCTGCAAAAGGGTCATTTTTTAATGTTTCTAAAATGCTGATTATTTTTTTTGAAAAACCAGCTTCACAAGCAATCCTTTTATCTTTTAGTGCTTGCTTTGTATAAAGAATTTTGTATGATTCACTCATCATCATCCTCCACTAGATCCTCTAATGGAGTATTTAACCCACGTAAGATTTTTTCACGCATGCCTGGAATGGATATTAAATATAGTGTTTCCTGAATAGAACGATAGTCCTCTTCCGAAATAACTACAATGTTCCCCGCTTTACCTGTTACATAGACAGGCTCATTAGTAACAATTACATCTTCCATGATTTTAAAAAAATTGTTTCTGGCAGTTGTTGCATTGATAATAGACATTGTTACACCTCCAACGTACGTGATAGCGTCATTTATCCTGTACATATTATATGACATATTGTACTTAATTGTCAATGATTAGTTCCTGCGGGTGAGAGTATGTTTTAGATAAAAACAGGATGAAAATGGAGCATTCCGAATAAAGCTTACCTTTTATTGGTGGCAGTTATTAAATGTCATAATTTTGATAAATTCTTTTGCTGCTGTTGAAAGAGGTATTTGTTTCATATTTGCTATGCCCAGTTTCCTGAGAGGAAGTTTTTCAGTTGTTTTTATCTGGAAAAGTTCACCTGATTTAATGGCTTCAGCAGCACTCTCTTTAAGTACATGTGCTATTCCCAATCCTATCTTTGCAAATTCAACAAGAAGCTCTATACTTTCCAGCTCAATTTCCGGAACCATTTTGACTCCATTGCTTGCTAGAAATTCATCAAGCAACCTTCTTGTTGAGCTTTCCTGCTCCAAGGTAAGAATCGGGTAATTTGACAGTTCACACAACTTCACAATTTTGTCGTTAAGCCCAGAAAACCTTTCGGATGCAACAAATATATCTTCTACTGTAAGAAAATCTATAACACTAATGTTCTTTTCGTTTACTGGAAGGGTAACTATTCCAAAATCAATAATTCCATTTTTAAGCACATGTATTATCTGATTTGAAGTCCTGTTGACCACACGAATTTTTATATTTGGATACCTTCGATTAAATTCCTGCAGATAAGGTATCAGATAATACCTGCATATAGTATCTCCTATACCTATACGTATTTCACCAAGCTCGAGGTTTTTAAGCTGTATTATTTTGTCTTCTCCTGTTTTGATGAAATTATAGGCTTGTTCAATATGGCTATAAAGCAGTTGACCTTCAGGCGTAAGTTTAATTGAGCGTGACTTCCGGTAAAAAAGTCTGCTACCTATTTTGGATTCAAGATTCTTTATAGCCTGACTTACTGCCGATTGTGAAATAAAAAGCCTTGCAGCAGCTTCAGAAAAACTTCCTGAGGCTGCCGCCTGATAGAAAATCTTATATAACTCAAAATTAATATCCATCTCCGTACACCACCTGTATATATAAGTAAAACTTAAGTATACTATTATTATTATTAATTTTACTAATCAATTGTACCATACTATAATAAAAAGTAAAGGAGATACTGAATTAAATTGCTTTATTAGCTTTGGAAGATATAAAAACAGGGAATTGCGAGGTAATTGCTATGAATATGAATGTTGTGAATAATAATAAAAATAATGTTAATAACGTCAAGCGTATTTTTGTTGAAAAGAAAAAAGAGTTTAATATAGAGGGGCAGGCCCTTTACAGGGACTTCAAATATAATCTGGGAATTAAAGGTCTTACGAATGTAAGAATAGTAAACAGATATGATGTTGAGGGTATTTCAGATGAAGACTATAGAGCTTCAAGAAACACTATATTTTCTGAACCGCCTGTAGATATAGTTTATGATGAAGTTTTTTCTACAGGAGAGAATGAGAAGGTTTTTGCTGTTGAGTATCTGCCGGGTCAGTATGATCAGAGAGCCGATTCTGCATCACAGTGCATACAGATACTGACAAGGGGTGAGAGACCGGTGTGCAGAACAGCAAAGCTTTTTATTATTGAAGGTGATGTATCTGATATTGAATATGAAAAAATAAGAAATTATTGCATAAACCCTGTTGAATGCCGGGAAGCCTCTTTAGGAAAACCGTCAACACTTGAAATGGTTGTTGATGCTCCAGAAGATGTGAGCATTCTCCAGGGTTTTATCAATATGACAGATGAAGAACTGGAATCACTTATAGATAATATGGGACTGGCAATGTCATTTGAAGATCTGGAATTTTGCCGCAATTATTTCAGAGACATTGAGAAAAGGGATCCTACAGTTACTGAGGTAAGGATTATAGACACATACTGGTCTGATCATTGCCGTCATACTACATTCCTGAAAGAAATTAAAGATATTGAAATTAAAGATGGCAGGTACACTGTACCGATAAAATCAGCTTTTGATAGCTATATCAGCTCAAGAAAATTCGTATATGAAAATAGAAAAAAGGACATATGTCTTATGGACATAGCTATAATAGCTATGAAGGAACTGAAAAAAAGAAATCTGCTGAATGATCTGGATGAATCGGATGAAATTAATGCCTGCAGTATTGAAGTTAAGGTTGATGTAAATGGAAGAAATGAAGATTGGCTGGTAATGTTTAAAAATGAAACCCATAATCATCCTACCGAGATTGAGCCTTTTGGAGGAGCGGCTACATGTCTTGGGGGAGCTATTAGAGATCCTCTATCCGGCAGATCATATGTATACCAGGCAATGAGAGTTACAGGCAGCGGAGATCCAAGGACACCTGTTGAAGATACACTGCCCGGAAAACTCCCGCAGCGCAAGATAACAACCGGTGCTGCAGCAGGTTACAGTTCTTATGGCAATCAAATAGGAATTGCTACAGGGCAGGTAGTGGAGATTTATGATGAAGATTATGTTGCCAAGAGAATGGAAATAGGGGCTGTAATTGGGGCTGCCCCAAAAAACAATGTGTTAAGAGAAAAACCTGTACCTGATGATATTGTTATACTTCTTGGAGGAAGGACCGGAAGGGATGGCTGCGGAGGAGCAACAGGCTCTTCAAAGGAGCACAGTAAAGAATCTTTAGTGAATTGCGGAGCAGAAGTCCAGAAAGGAAATCCTCCAACGGAACGAAAAATCCAGAGGCTATTCAGAAACCCTGAAGTGAGCGCCTTAATTAAAAAATGCAATGATTTTGGCGCAGGGGGTGTAATGGTTGCCATTGGTGAATTAGCTGATGGAATTGAGATAAACCTGGATGCAGTACCCAGGAAGTATGAGGGCCTTAATGGTACGGAGCTTGCCATATCAGAATCACAAGAAAGAATGGCAGTGGTAGTTTCTCCTCAAAATGTAAATAAATTCATTGCTGCTGCAGCTGAGGAAAACCTGGAAGCTACACCAGTTGCAGTTGTAACTGAAGTTCCGGAACTAAAAATGAGATGGCGGGGTAAGCTAATTGTAGATATCGACCGTGAGTTTTTAAATAGCAATGGTGCAAAAAGGGAAACTACAGCAGTTATAGCTTCACCGGTTGAGGATAAAAATTTTTTCAGAATCCAGGCGGGTAGTCAGGAAAGAATGGAAGACGAACCACTGCAGGCCAAGTCATCTAAATCCCGAGATGATATCCAGGATAACATAAAGAGTACATGGCTTAATAATCTTGGAAGACTTAATGTTTGCAGTCAGAAAGGACTGGTTGAAAGATTTGATAGTACCATAGGTGCTGGAACGGTGCTAATGCCTTTCGGCGGAAAATATCAATTAAGCCCTTCCGAAGGTATGGTTGCTAAAATACCTGTACTGGATGGGGATACATGCACAGGTACTGTTATGACCTTTGGATACAACCCTCAACTGGCAAAATGGAGTCCTTTCCATGGAGCGGTTTTTGCAGTTCTTGAGGCGATTTCTAAAATTGCTGCAATTGGAGGAAATTATAAAAATGCAAGACTCAGTCTGCAGGAGTATTTTGAAAAATTAGGTAAAAATCCTGAGAAGTGGGGACAACCTTTATCGGCTCTCTTGGGAGCATATTATGCTCAAATAAAGCTGGGGATTCCCGCAATAGGTGGTAAAGACAGCATGTCCGGCACATTTAGGAGTGTATTAAGTGATATATCCGGGGACATATCCGAAATTACTGAAGAAATGAATGTACCACCTACATTAGTTGCGTTTGCAGTGAGTGTTATTGATGTAAATCATGTAATATCTTCAGAGTTCAAAAAGGCAGGAAGTAAGGTTGTAATGCTTCATATAGATCGTGATATTAATGAAATGCCTGATTTTGAGCAGCTTGATAAAAACTATACCAGAATACATGAACTTATTGCATATGATAAAATACTTGCCTCAGCCGCAGTAAAAACCGGAGGTATTGCAGAGACCATAAGCAAGATGTGCTTTGGTAATATGATAGGATTTAAATTTGAAGGACATGTAGAAAAAGAATTACTTTTCAATCCAGAATATGGTTCTATTATTCTTGAGATACCAGAGAGAGAGGATTTGGATATCCTTTTCCAAGGACTGAAATACCATGTGCTGGGACATACTGCAGAAAAGCCTGAGATAAACGTAAATGTAAATGTAAGCGGAAACGGAAGCGAAATCGGAAGCGAAATCGGAAGCGAAATCGGAAGCGAAATCGGAAACGGAAGTAATAATGTAAGCGTAAGCAAAGTAGCAATAAGTCTTGAGGAGGCCTTGCAGAGATGGCAGGAGCCCCTTGAGGGGATATTCCCAACTAAAGTTGAGGCGAAATTTCCAACCAAAGGTTCCGGAACACTTCCAACAAAAGCTGCCGGGACATTTCCTGAGAAACTGGATTGGAACTACAATCTAAAAGATAACTTAAATTACAACAATTGCAACAAAATAAAATCAACTAGAACTCTTAAGATTGTAAGGCCAAGAATATTTATACCTGTATTTCCGGGTACCAACTGTGAATATGATGCTAAAAAAGCTTTTGAAAAAGCAGGAGGATTTGCTGATGTAATGGTAATACGCAATCTTACCTCAAAGGATATCGAGGAATCTATAGAAATGATGGCAAAGAAAATAGATAATTCACAGGTAATAATGATTCCCGGAGGTTTCAGTGGAGGAGATGAACCGGACGGGTCCGGCAAATTTATAGCTACAGCTTTCAGAAATCCCAGGGTTAAGGATGCGGTAATGCGTTTGCTTAAAGAAAGAGATGGTCTTGTACTGGGAATATGCAATGGATTCCAGGCTCTTATAAAACTTGGATTAGTACCTTATGGAGAAATCAGGGATATGACTGATGAAAGCCCTACATTGACCTTTAATACTATAGGCAGACATGCTTCGTGCATGGTGTACACAAAGATAGTATCAAATCTTTCACCATGGCTGTCTAATGTTAAGCAGGGTGAAATGCATACTATAGCAATATCTCATGGAGAAGGAAGATTCGTTGCTTCACAGTCAGATCTAGCTCTTATGGAAAGAAATGGCCAAATAGCAACTTGTTATGTAGACCCTGCAGGCAATCCCACTTATGATATAAGATTTAACCCTAATGGATCTGTAATGGCTATAGAGGGTATTACCAGCCCGGATGGAAGGGTGTTTGGCAAGATGGGACATTCTGAAAGAATCGGGAAAAATGTTGTGAAAAATGTACCGGGAGAAAAGGACCAAAAAATATTTGATGCAGGGATAGAATATTTTAGATGAATATGGTATATTACGGTTAATGTAAGTTGAAAGACGTCAAAAATATTCCAAAGGATGTGATGAGTATATGTGTATATATGAGCGATTAAAGGAACTTGGTATTGAACTCCCAAAAACGCCTGCACCTCTGGGAGTATATTTTCCTGCTAAGGAATTTGGAAATAAATTTATCTACATTTCAGGTCAGGGACCAAGTGTAGGAGGGAAACCCCTTTGTGTAGGTAAAGTAGGGAAGGATTTATCTCTTGAAGAAGGTCAGAAAGCTGCATATGCTTGTATGCTGAATGTGTTGGGCGTACTTAATGATAAAACTGGAGACCTTAACAGAGTAAAAAGTGCAGTGAAAATATTGGGTTTTGTTGCATGTGCGAACGACTTTTATGATCAGCCAAAGGTAATTAATGCAGCATCAAAATTGCTTGTTGATGTCTTTGGAGAAGAAATCGGCAAAGCTTCCAGGTCGGCAGTTGGGACTAATGCGCTTCCAGGCAATATTCCTGTTGAAATTGAGGCTATTTTTGAAATAGAGTAAAATTAAGCAATGTATAGCAAGTTGTAGATAAGTAAAATAACACTACTTGCTTATGCAAAAACTGTATATTTATTGTGTCTATATTAATACACTTCCTCATATATTTAAAATGTAATATGTGGAGGTGCTTTTTTGTGATGAGTAGGAAGATAATAGGGGTTTCTTTGTGTGTACTTATTTTATTAAGTATTATTCAAATAATAATAGATTGCAGATCCGAAACTGAAAATTCAAATGCTGTAATTAGTGCTGCAAGAAGGCCGGAATATGTTATCTTTATTGAAGTAGAAGATAAAACACTTTATCTCCTGGAAGATGGAGCGTGTATAAAAAAGTATCCCATAGCCAGCGGCAAGTCCGGTTATCCTTCGCCTATAGGTTACTGGAAAATTACGACCAAGGAAAAATGGGGAGAAGGTTTTGGAGGAAGGTGGATGGGGCTTAACGTACCTTGGGGAGAGTATGGAATACATGGTACCAACAAGCCTGGCTCAATAGGTTCTGCTGCCAGTCAGGGTTGTATCAGAATGTTCAGTGATGATGTAAAAGAGTTATATGATATAGTCCCTCTTGGTACTAGGGTTGTAATAGTTAACGGACTTTTTGGGCCTTTTGGAAGAGGTTTTGCTAATATCGAGCCTGGGGATAGAGGTGCTGATGTAATGGAAATACAGCGAAGACTTAAGGATCTTGGATATTTCAAAGGTTGGTTATCGGGTGTTTATGAAGATGATCTTAAAAATGCAGTTCATCGGTTCCAGAAAGATAAGGGCCTGCCTGTAATAAATACCATAACAAGGGAATGCTGGGAGGCTATGGGGTTCAGAGAGTTTGAGTAATAGGCAAATGGGGACGGTTCTTGCCTGCTTGCCTCAGAGAGGTTTCTTGCTTCCTTACATTTCCTTATATTCCTTTTAAATCAAAGACAGGAGTGTATATGGTGTCAGCTGATGATAATTCCTGTACATATCCATTTTCCAGGCCAATATCAAAGAAATAATCAATAATGGTTTCATATTCACTTTTGCGGATATGACGATTCAGTTCTTTATAATTTTCCGCCTTATATACAGGAGTATATTGTGACATGAGGCTTATATACACAGTTTTAGGGAGATTTTCACTTATCCACTTGAGAATATTCTTCGTCTCATTTAAAAGCCCGGGGAGCATCAGGTGTCGGATAATAAGCCCGTTTTTTATTAGTCCATTGTCATCAAATTCAGGTGAACCGACCTGCCTGTACATTTCTAATATTGCTTTTGTCGCGTACTGGAAATAGTGAGGAGCACTTGAATACTTCGTTCCATATTCATCATTATAATACTTAAGATCAGGCAGATATATATCAACCATCCCTTCCATAAAACGAAGAGCGTCAACAGTTTCATATCCATTGGAGTTATACACTACAGGTATATTTAAGCCATTAAGTTTTGCTATCTTCAATGCTTCTTTTATCTGAGGCATAAAATGAGTAGGGGATACAAGGTTGATATTGTTAGCTCCCTGCCCCTGCAAATTTAAAAATATTTCCGCAAGATGCTCAATAGTAACTTCCTTGCCATAATCCTTCTGACTAATTTCATAGTTTTGACAAAACACGCATTTTAGATTGCAGCTTGTGAAAAATACGGTACCAGACCCATTATCACCGCTTATGCACGGTTCTTCCCACTTATGAAGGGATGCAAGAGATACTTTCACTGAAGCTGATGCTCTGCATACACCTTTTTCACCTGCTATACGATTGACATTGCATTTCCGTGGACATAAAGCACATTCCTTGAGAATGCTGAAAAAATTATCCATAATCCATCTGTCCTTTGATACATAATAGTTACAAGAATTAATTATATTGAGATTAGGTGATTTGTCAATGGATGTATTTTAATAAAGAGGAATGCTGCTGTAAAATGCGCCAGGGGCTCGGTGGGGTTTACCGGCTTAGTGGGGCTTAATCATCTTGATCTTAATTCCCGGACAGCCTCCTCAAGTTTTGCTATTACATTTATTTTATCTGATGGAGATTTACTATAACCTCTGATTATTGGTTCCAAATAGTCCCAAAAAGCAGCAGTTAAATTGCTTTCATTAATAGCAAACATAACGGTGGGCATAGAAGATTTTGCCACCAGCACGCCGACGTCTTCTTTTACATACAACATAAATCCTGAAATACTATAATCAGTTTTAAGAGAGACATAAAAATTCTTATACTCTTTAAGAAGCCGAATTATATTTTCCAAATGGGAGATAAACTCTTCAATAGTATAAAATAGTTGAGTTTCACTAAACATATCGGAAAAAGCTATTTTAATTTTCCCAAGCCGTATTTCTTCTAAATCCGGCATATTAATAGTTTCTGTAAATTTATGTATTAGCAGACTTTCCTCAAAGTTTTTTACTCTGAGTTCTTGCTCGAATAAGAAATCATTTTTTAATTTAGTTTTTGTACGGGCAAATATGCTGTTAAATATCCCGGAAGGCATTGTTATAGTGGAAAGTGTATCAGTTGTTATTATTGTATTAGAATCTTCTCCCTCAAACTCCTGTAAAGTTGCGAAAAATTTCCTTGTCTCTGATGAAGTGAATATTTTCATAAGTGGGCGACAAAGTGAAAAATAATTATAAAACTCATCTGCCAGAGCAAGGATAGTTTTCTTGTCTTTAAAAAGAAAATTTGCCGTATTATCTATCTTCTTCCCCACAGAACCTGATACCACCGCAGCAGTATCAGGTGCAATGAATAACGTTCTCTGGAAAACACCATCACGTTTCT
>OFEK01001001.1_pt1 | contig 21767 bp, 20 predicted proteins | sample 1521131 | NCBI WGS metagenome assembly OFEK01 (sample SAMN05720209, study PRJEB24109) | activated sludge metagenome | isolation source: Anaerobic digester | place: China | collected 2015-12-16
TCGGGCGGCAGAACGACGGCAGCGTTCTGGTTAATGCTCTGCTGGTGTTTGCAACTGACGGCACCGATCAGAAATCCCGTAAAGAGGCACGGCAACTGGCGCTGAAAGAGCTCCCCGAACTCGAAAGATTTTTGCGTGCACATACTCCGGGCATGCAGAGCATCAGCATCTCAGAAACGGCACCAGAAATGTATATTCGCACCTCAAGACAGATCAAAACTCTTTACACAGTGACTGTAGATGACATTCTCGAAAATCGCGACTTTCACGATCGAATCGGCTTCGGTTCATATCCGCTCGATATTCAGGCACAGAGCCACGATCATCACGGCGACGTCGTTGGCAGACCCGAACAATATGCCCTGCCTCTGCGCTGTTTAGTTCCAGAAGGATTCACCAATCTGCTGGTCGTGGGTCGCAGCGCCGGTTTCGACTCTCAAGCCCAGAGCAGTGCCAGAACGGTTCCGGTCGGAATTGCCGCCGGCCAGGCTGCCGGTGTTACTGCGGCACAATGTATAGAATCAGGCCTGACTGTCGAAAGAGCCGCCACAGACAAAAATGTCATCTCTCAGATTCAGCAGCGTCTGATTCAGCAGGGCGTTCTGATCGGGCCAAATCCTGCAAAAAGACCCGAGATAACCAAACATCCCGCTTATGAAGGGCTTTGTTTCATGCGGCGGCGAGGTCTGGCCTCGGGCGGTTATCGCAACAACTATGAACTCGATGAAAAGATCAGCAGCAAGGCCTTTGCCAATCGCCTGGTTGCAATTCTGCCCGACCTGAAAAATGATGAGCGCGCCAGAATTTATAAGCTTTTCGATAACGCCGAGACCATAAGCTCAGCCAGAGCAGATGAAATACTTGCGATTGTCGAAAAGGAATTCATGCAATCGACTAATGCAGCAGATCAGGTCGCGCACGCCAAGGTGGGAACTGAGGGCAAAACTGGCGAAAGCGCCATTATAACGAGCAGAGCCAATACAATTGCGGCTAAAGACAGGTATCTGACCAGAGGCGAAGCCTACATGCTCCTGATGCGCTGGTTCGGGCAAACCAGACACTAACCGCAGGCATCAACTGCAGCTAAAAGAAGCGTATGAGAATTTGTCCCGGAGATAACAGCATTTTCACAATTGCTGTGTAACTGCGGGAAAATTTGAACAGGGCGGGCGGGCGTGGTAGCATGCTGAAAAATTACGAAACGCAGAAAGGTTCTTTATGGAAGTAATCATCAAAAAAGACAGAGAATCTGCTGGCAGGCTCGCGGCCAAAATTATCGCCGGTCTTATCAATCGCAACCCGGCGGCGGTTCTTGGCCTGGCGACAGGCTCGACACCTCTTGGCCTCTATAACGAACTCGTACGCATGCATAAAGAAGAAAGTCTCTCTTTCAGGCACGTAAAAACCTTCAATCTCGATGAATACATCGGGCTCGACCCGGCCGACCCCTGCTCGTTTTACAATGAAATGCACACCAACCTGCTGAAAAGAATCGATCTGGCAGACGGCGCTGCGCAGATCCCTGACGGCCGGGCCAAAGACATCGTTGCCAGCTGCGAAGCCTATGAAGCGGCGATCAAGCGTGCCGGCGGCATCGATCTGCAGGTTCTCGGCATCGGGCATGACGGGCATCTCGCCTTCAATGAACCGGGCTCTTCGCTCAGCTCAAGAACCCGTATCAAGACACTTTCAAAAGTGACGATCAAGGCCAATGCCAGATTTTTTGGCAGCGAAGAGCGGGTTCCGAAGCATGTCATGACCATGGGTCTCGGCACCATCATGGAAGCAAGAACCTGCATGATGCTCGCCTTTGGCAAAGACAAGGCCGATGCGGTTGCTGCTACCGTAGAAGGGCCGGTTTCGGCTTCGTGCCCGGCATCGGTGCTGCAGTTTCATCAGAACGCCATCATCATTCTCGACGAAGAAGCTGCCAGTAAACTGCAGCGGCACGATTATTACATCGATGTTTACGAAGACAAACCCGACTGGCAGCGTTACGAATAATTACCCCTGAATTTTCGCTACGGTGTGGGCAGCGACCCTGCTGCTGTGGTAGAATGATTGTCTATGATCAATACACAGCGCAAATTCATGCTCACAACTTTTGGCTGCCAGATGAATCAGGCCGATGCCCAGCGCATTCGCGGCCTACTTACCCTTCTTGGCTACAATGAAACCGAAGAAGAATCCGAAGCCGACCTGATTCTTTTCAACACCTGCTGCGTTCGCCAGCATGCCGAACAGCGGTTGATCGGCCGCATTCAGTCGCTGATCAACACCAAAAAGCGAAATTCAGACCTGATAATCGGCGTTGCCGGCTGTATGGCGCAGAACATGCAGGGCGAACTGCTCGAAGCCCTGCCGCTTGTCGACCTGGTTTTCGGCCCGAATGACATCGAAGACCTGCCACTGCTGCTCCAGAGGGCAACCAGCGAAAAAACCACCGGCAATTTCGCGCCGCGCGGAGCTTTCGATGGTGAATCGGCTGACGGCATCGTTCTGCATCGGCCGTTTTCGGCGATGGTCAATATTATCAGAGGCTGCACCAACTTCTGCTCCTACTGCATCGTTCCCTATGTCAGAGGCCCGGAAGTAAGCCGGCCACTCGACGAGCTGACTGCCTTCATAACCGAGCTGGCGGGCCGTGGCGTCAAAGAGATCACCCTGCTCGGGCAAAACGTCAATGCCTACGGCAAAGATCTCGGCATCAAAGAGGGCTTTGCAACCCTTCTCGAGCGCATCGAAAAAATCGACGGCATAAGCTGGGTGCGTTTCATGACCTCACACCCGCGCGACTTCAGCCTCGAAACGGTCAAGCGCATGGCGCAGCTGAAAAAAGTCTGCGAGCAGTATCATCTGCCGGTTCAGGCCGGTTCAAACCGTATTCTCGCTGAGATGAAGCGCGGTTACACAAGAGAGCACTATCTTGAACTGATCGCGCAGGTGCGCGAAAATATTCAGAGCGTCAGCCTCAGCACCGACATTATCTGCGGTTTCCCAGGCGAAACCGAAGCTGAATTCAACGACACCCTCGATCTGATCAAACAGGTGCGCTATGAAACCGCCTTCATGTATTACTATTCGCCGCGCGAAGGCACTGCTGCCGCAACTATGCCCGGTCAGATCGACGAAGAGATCCGCAAGGCCAGACTGGCGAAGCTGATCGAAGTGCAAAACGGCATTGGTCTTGAAGAAAGCCTGAAGCTTGTCGGGCAGACGCTCGAAGTGCTTGTCGAATCAGAAGCCGCCCGCAATGTAGGTCATCTGGTCGGGAAAACGCGCACCGGCCGCTCGGTCGACTTTGCCGGCAGCCGTGACCTGATCGGCAGCTTCGTCGACGTCACCATACAGAAAGCCCGCAACTGGACGCTTTCGGGTATCATGACCGCAAAGAAAGGCTTTGGCTGAAAATGGCAATACTGCTTCACACCTGCTGCGGACCATGCCTGGCCGGGTCTTACCCTCTGCTTGAACCGGTAGCCGGCAAGGGAAACACGGCAGTATTCTGGGAAAACCCCAATATTCACCCGTTCGTAGAGCATCACAGCCGCCTGACCTCGTTTATTAAAATGGCCGGCCAGTTCGGTCTCGAGATGATCAGCGGCGACGCCGGTTACGGCCTTGAGCGCTTTCTGCGCGAAATCGGCTCAAACTTTGGCCCGGGTCGATGTACGATCTGCTACCGCATGCGTCTGACTTCCGTGGCGCAGGCGGCCGCGCGATTGTCGTTCGAAGCATTCACAACCACGCTTCTTATCAGCCCGTATCAGAACCATGAGCTCCTGATCAGTACCGGCGAGCAGGCAGCCAAGGAAACCGGGGTAAAGTTCCATTACACTGATTTCCGGCCTGGATTCAGAAACAGTCATGAAATTGCCAGACAGAACGAACTTTATCGCCAGAAATACTGTGGCTGCATCTTCAGTGAGCAGGAGCGCTTCAGCAACGATAAAAAGTTTCTAAATCCGCTGCTGACCTCTGACGTTAAAAATGATGAAAAGACCAAAGCAGGAGCCTGAACTTGAACCTTCGCCGCGAAAAAATAATTGAAACAGCCGGCCGGAGCAGCAGATTCCGGCTGTTGTCGCTGCTGGCCCTGTGCCTCGTATTTCTGCCGATTGTGACTGAGGCACGCACAAGGAATGACCGCGACCAGAGTCGGCGGGCGTCGGCCGAGCCGATTCTGCGCGTCAAACTCGGCGGGCTGCACAAGAAATTGACAGTCAGATTCCCGGAAGGTGGGCAGGTCCTCAAAGGCAGCAGGCGCATCAAAACCCTGCGGCGCAATGAAAAGTTCGACTGGGCAGTATCAGCTAACGGCAAAAAGAAACGCCGGGTTGCGCACAATGGCGAAACCCTGCTTCTACAGGGGACAAAGGCGATAGTCGAGCTGAATGGCAAACTTTACCGTGGGGTTCTGCAGATCAGTTTCTCTGCCGATGGGGCTCTGATCGTTAATCATGTCGGCATCGAAGACTATCTGCGTGGCGTCGTCGGCAGCGAGATAGGTTCACGCTCACCGGCCGAGTCGATCAAGGCCCAGACAGTGATTGCCCGCACCTATGCCTATGCCAGTCGCGGCAAGCACAAAGCCGAAGGGGCCGATGTCTGTGATTCAACTCACTGCCAGGTTTATTCAGGGGTGAGCGCAGAACGCGACACGATCGACCCGGCAGTAGCAGGCACCAGGGGCATCGTCATGATTTCTGACGGCGAGCCGATCGCCACGCTGTATCACGCGACCTGCGGCGGCATGACGTCTGACAATGATAAGGTCTATGGCGGAGCTCCCAGAAGCTATCTGCGCCGGGTTCAATGCCCGTTCTGCGGCGCCGGAATAAATTACCGCTGGTCGAGGTCGATCGGTATCGAGAAATTAAAGAGTGCTCTGCGTCAGGAAAAAATCAGTTTCAACCGCCTCTGGGGGGTCAGCATCGAGTCGCCAGGGCATCTCGACCGGGTAACCAATCTCGTTCTCAACACCGACCGTGGTGTGGTCAAAGTCAAGGGCACCACGATCCGACGGCTTTTCGATCTGCCAAGCACCACTTTCGTTCTCGCCGATCGAAAACTGCCGGCAAAAACGTTTGTTGCGGCCCGGCCAGCCGCACCGGCTCTTCCGGTGGCGCGGCCCACACGGTTTGTTTCGGAACTGCAGACCCGCAACGAGCATCTGCCACAGCAGATACTGGTAATGACCGCTGCCGGTCTCAAGCGCGCACAGAAACCCGGTGGCGGCTGGCGGGTAATGACGCTGGCAGCGGGCCCCGAGGCGCCTTTCCCTGGCGAAGAAAATTCAGCGGTGCAGTTGCCAGCCATACAGCGACGTGGGCCATTGGCCAGCATCGAGCTGTTCGGTCGCGGCTACGGGCACCAGGTCGGGCTATGCCAGTCGGGTGCCATCGAACTTGGCAAGCGTGAATGCTCATACAGGCAGATTCTCGCGCATTATTATTCGAATGTTGCCTTAAGAAGCCTTGATTATTAAAATTTCGAGAAGATTGTGAAAAAAGCTCAGATTTCGCTGAGCAATGACCGATAGGAAACTGACAAGTAATAATTTTAAGCTGTCGGAAAGTAATTTCTGACGAACCTTGGAGGAAAGAGCGTATGGGTTTGTTCACCTTTGGGACAAGCAACACGGCAGTTGGTGTCGATATTGGCACCTCGGCCGTAAAAATCGTCCAGCTCAAAAAGACTCCTTCTGGCCCTGAACTGATTAACTACGGTATGGCTCCGCTGCCCTCGGACGCGATGACAGAAGGTGCCGTTAGTAACCCGCAGGCAGTATCAGCGGTCATCAAGGACATTTTGAAAGCACGAAAAATCAAAGTCGAGCGGAGCTTCGCCTCAATCTCCGGGCAGAACGTAATCATGCGCTTCACCAAGCTGCCGATTATGTCGCCTGAAGAACTCGAGCAGACCGTCAGAATCGAAGCCGAGCAGTATGTTCCCTACGCTATTGACGAAGTGAGCATTACACACGCCGTTCTGAAGAATGTCGACGAAGAAGAAGAAGGCGGCGGCAAGTTTCTTATTCTGCTGGTAGTTGCCCAGAAAGACCTGGTTAACTCATATACCGATGTTCTCAAGAGCGCCGGCATTACGCCAGAAATCGTCGATGTCGACACTATTGCTGCCATAAACGCCCTTGAAGACTCTTATATGCAGACCGCCAGCTCACAGGAAGGCGGCGAAGTCGTCGCCGTCATCGATGCAGGCGCGAGAACCACAAACATTTCGGTCATGAAGTCAGGCGTTCTGATGTTCACCCGTAACATTCCGATTGCCGGTAACAACATCACCGAAATGATCAGAGACGTAATGAAGCAGGAATTTGATCAGGCTGAATCGATCAAAATCGAAGAAGCCGAAGTCAATATCGGTGAAGGCGGCGGCAACGAGATTTCTGAAGTGGTCAAAACCACGGTCGAAGAACTGGCCTCAGAAATCCGTCGTTCGTTCGACTACTTCAAAGCCCAGTCACGCGAACCGCTGATACACCGCATCATTCTGTCGGGCGGCAGCGCCAATCTGCGCAGCTTCAACACCTTTCTGATGAACGAACTGGGTGTGGACGTTAACATGGGCAACCCTCTCGAAGGCATTGCCGTGACCACACCCGACCCGGATGAGCTCTACAACAACCTGCAGCAGTATACTGTTGCAATAGGGCTTGCACTGAGAGGGGTGAAAGAAGACTAAATGATTAGAATTAACCTATTAACCGTCAAGCGGCGAAAGCCAATTCAAATTCCGTTTGCTGCGATCTTCTTTTTCCTGGGTCTGATCGGCATCGGCGCCGGCTTCTACGCAGGTACCCTCGCCATTCAGGGCATGAACGATAACCTGATTACCCAGCGCCAGGAACTCAAAGATGAAATCGCCCGCGAACAGTCGAAACTCGACATCAAAGACCAGCTGCGCCAGGAAAAGGGTAAGATCGAATCCGATATTACCCGCCTCAAACAGCTGTCTGGTGCAACTCTGCTGCAGTGGTCCCAGGCTTTCAGCAACCTCACCAGCGTTGTGCCTGAAAAGACCGTCTGGATCACCAACCTGCGCATTGACTCTGACAGACGTGTTCAGATCACTGCCTATTCGTGCAACGAAGATGGTGCCGAAGAACCCAAGAGTGGCGGTCAGCTGACCAAAGGCATTCAGCAGTTCATTCAGGCTCTGCAGGGTCATGAACATTTCGAAGAAGTGTTTCTGACCAGCGCTACGAAGAACATCTACGAAAAAATGCCGGTATGGCGTTTCGAAATCGGTTGCCGCATCAAACGTGACCTTGGCGAAAAGAATCTGGAGGGCTGATTAATGAATAACTTCGCAGTTGTAACAATTTTCCTCCTGGTTCTCGCGGCCGGGGCAGGTGTATTCTTCTACATGAACTACTACCAGCCACTCGTTGACGAAGCCGAAAAGATCAAAACCGAAATCGATGATCTCGAACGGCAGAAAGCCCAGCTGGCAAATATCGAAGAAGAGATGGCGCAGTTGAAAGCGCAAATATCGAAATTAACGGAGCAGAAGAACAAGCTACAGATGGAATCAAACCAGCTGAATACTGTTGTTCCGAAGCTCCTCGATTCGACCGAAACCATCGCTAACAAGTTCAAGGTAAAATTTCAAGATATCCGCATCTCTCCGCTGGTCAGAGCCGAAGATTGGTCTGAACTGCCGGTAGAAATGACAATTCTCGGAACCTTCAAAGACATCGGGAGCTTCCTGACCATCATGGAAAAACGCAAGATAATCAATCTTGCTGCAGGATCAATGAACGTTTCTGTTTCGGCTGAAGTGGATCGCGACTCAAAAAGCCCTCTGCTCAGCGTAACTCTCAGCGCCAAGGTCTACATCATGGGCGGCGGATACTAAGAAAGGAAGATGACTATGACTGGTTTTAACCCACTCAAAACTCTGGGAATCATCTGTCTGGCGGCGTTCCTTCTTGCAGCTCCCGGCCACCTTTCTGCACAGGAAGACCTCGACGACTTTGGTGCCCTTGATGAACTTTCAACCCCTGCCGCTGGTGGTGATGCACCTGTAAGCGAAAGCACTATTACTGAAACCCCCGAAGCCGGTGGTGATGGCATGACTGCCGAAAGCCCCACACCAGCTGCCGGTGGTGGTGAAGCCGGCAAAATGAGCGAACAGGAACAGGTCGAGGCTCTCATTGGCAAATACACTTTTGCCACCGAAAACCCGAAAAAAGACCCGTTCAGACCGATCGTCGAAAAGAAAGTCGTTCTGCCGCCGGTAAGACCGGTTCAGCCGGTTGCCAGGCCGCAGGATACCAAACCTGCTCCGCCGCCGGTCAAACCGATCAGACTTTTCGTTACCGGTATCGTGGGCAACGAAGGTCAGAGACTCGCGGTCGTAAAATTTGAAAACGACGAGCTGACTCTTGTTAAAGACCAGATTGTCGAAGGCAAATTCAAAGTTGTTGATATATTGAACGACCGGGTTGTTATTTATTCGAACAAAGAACAGCGCCGCCACACCTTCAAAATCGGCGGCGACGAAAAAGACTGATTTGTAATCAGCAGACGAAAAGGCTGTATCAGAGCAAGCCACAGAGCCCCAGGGCAGATGTCGCTGATACGGTCTTTTTTTTTACTCGAAATTCATGAAAGGTTATTGCAGATGAAAAGGAAAAACATATTCTGGACAGCCTGGGCGATAATTGGCCTGACACTGGTAGTTGCGGCCGGAGTCAAAAGCTTTGCCAATGAGGTCAGAGACAAAATAGAACGCTCTGCCCTCAAGTATCTCCCCTGTGAGAAGTAAAGATCCATGTTGCTTACCGGCGAGCAGCTGGACGGCATCCAGTAAAAAGAAAAATTCAATCAGAAAAAAATGAAAAATTGCTTAAAGAATTCAGCAAACTTGTCGATGTATCACCTGACATACCCAAAAAGGCTATTGTCGGAGATTCAGTTGTCGGACATTACCGTTCGGAGGTAAAGAAGAATGAGTTCCACGGGTTACACCAGGAAACGAAGTAACATCTTACTACTGTTTGCGGCTCTCACAGTCGCAATGTTGTTGCCATGCACAGCAAAAGCTGACGACAACATTACCCTCGATTTCCGCGATACTGACATCCGTCAGATCATCAAGGTCATCGCCCAGCAGTCAGGCACGAACATCATTGCCGAGAAAAGCGTGCGTGGCCAGGTCACGGTCAAGCTTTCTGACGTATACTATGAAGAAGCCATGAACCTGATCGCCAAAACCAATGGCTTTGCCGTACGCAAAATTGGTAACACCTGGATTCTCGCTGACGAGAAAAAGCTGGTTGAAGCCTTTGAAAAAGGTCTGACGATTACCAAGCGACTGCAGTATGCCAAGGCTGCTGACGTCAGCAAAGTAATCTCTTCAACCATCAGAAAAGACGTTAAGGTCGCTACCGACGAACGCATCAACGCAGTTATCGTCTCTGGTGGCAAAGACCTGCTCGATGAAGTCAAAAAGCTCATCGAAACTATCGACACGCCTGTGCATCAGGTCATGATGGAAGCCAAGATCGTTGAAGTCAAAACCGATGCCACCAAGAGCATCGGCTTCAAATGGACAGGCAAAACCGGTCAGGAAGGCGCATACAACGAATTCGACAACCTGCCGGTACTGTCAACCAAAGAATACTTTGCCGCCAACCCGGATTCTGGCCTGTATCAGGAACAGTTCACCGGTCAGCAGGGCGATCTCTTTGGTCTTGGCGATTTCTATCGCGACAATCTGCTGTTCAAGGCAACTTTCGCAGCCCTGGAAAAACGCAGCGAAACCAAAGTTCTCAGCAACCCGAAGATCTCTGCTGTTAACGGCCAGGAAGCCAACATCGTAGTCGGTACTAAAGTTATCTATCCCGGTGGCGCTGACCAGCCCCCGAAAGAAAAAGATACCGGTATCAAACTCAAGATCACCCCACGCATCAATGACGACGGTTATATCACTGTTGACGCTGAACCTGAAGTATCATTCGTTGAATCATGGTCCAACAACAACATGTATCCGGTCATCGGCACCCGTTCTGCCAAGACCACCGTGCGCGTCAGAGACGGCGAAGAGATCCTCATCGGCGGCCTGATCAGAGATGAAGAAGGCAAGGATAACAGCAAGATTCCGTTGCTGGGCAGTATCCCGATCATCAAATCTCTGTTCAGCTTCAAGGGTAAAAAGGGTCAGTCTCAGGAACTCATTATCCTGATCACCCCTCATATCATCGCCCAGAGCATCGAATCAGCCGCTCCGACCGCCCTGATTCCGGAAACCGGCATGAACCCCGTTGCTGCTGCTCCGGTATCGGCTCAGCCCGCCGGCACTGTTGACGATTCGTTCGATAACGCGTTCGATACCTCATTCTAAAACCTCCGACTTAAAAAGAGCCACCCGGTTTCGGGTGGCTCTCTTTTTTTCTCGTCGAAAGACCTTTTCAGCAGACATACCCATCAACTCAAGCTCAAGAACAGACAATTTGTATATCATCACTACGAAGGCATGAATACAGGAGCTACAGACAAGATTCACGCCACTCGCTTCAGCGAATGCAGGCTGTGCAGGAATGACGATAAACCACAGACCTGGTTAGAAATACGGTTAAATGCCGACAAGTGCTTTTATGCGCTTTTCAAGTTCACGCATATTCTCACACCCGCACGATGAAAGAATCTCAGAAGCCAGCTGAATAGCAATCACTGATTCTGCCACTACTGAAGCAGCTGCAACCGCGTGTATGTCAGAGCGGTAAAAAGCCGGCCTGGCTGGCTGGCCGGTTTTGAGATCGACAGAATCGAGCCCGGCATTTGCTGGCAATGGCTTCATATGAAAGCGGATAATTAAAGACTGACCGTTGGTCATACCACCTTCAAGACCGGCGGCATGATTACTGCAGCGGCTGATCTGCCCGGCGGCTGCAACAATCGGATCTGCCGTCGGCACTGGTGATTGTGCCATTTCGAGTGCCATACCGACTTCTACACCTCGCACAGCCGGGATACTCATTACCAGACCAGCCAAAATGCCATCTAGACGTCTGTCATAATGCACATGACTGCCAAGCCCGGCAGGGAGACCCCAAAAAATAACCGCACCAGTGCCACCGACGCTGCGGTTTTCAGCGGCACAGCTGTCTGTAAGTTCACGCCATGGCTGAATTATCGAAACATCCGGAGTTAAAAATTCTTCACCATTCTGCTCAACGGCAGCGGCAATGGTTTCCGGGGCAGCGTCATAATCGATCGCGGCTTTGATACCACCCAGGTTTTCGACAAAGCAGGTAGACCCGATACCAAGCTGCTTAAGCAGATTTCTTGGCAGCACCGAGAGAGCGACCCGCATCGCCGTTTCCCGGGCCGAGGCGCGCTCTCTTATCGGTCGGCAGTCATGCAGGCCGTATCTGATGGTTCCAGCCAGATCGGCATGACCCGGCAGCGGCACATTGATTCGCCCTGCTTCGACGTCGGCAGTGAATGGGTGCATATAGGCAGCGTGCTTTTCGAAATCACGGTTTCTGATAGTCAGCGCCACCGGGCTGCCAGTCGTCAGACCGCCAATAATGCCGGAAATAACCTCAACCTCATCAGTTTCGATCCTGGCGCGGGCACCACGACCGTAACCGGCACGGCGGCGTCGCAGCAACGCTGTAAAGTCTGACTGCTCAACCCTGATACCGGCCGGCAAACCTTCAATAATTCCGCAAAGCGCCGGGCCATGCGATTCACCTGCTGTTAAATAGCGCAATTTCATAGTTTCTCCCGTAATTTCCGATATTTTAACCTTTTTTGCAGTTTTTTGCAGAGAAACTCTCAGCAATGCGCCGCATTGTGCCGATTACCTTTCTGATCAATAAAAAATCTGCTTTTCCCTAAAGTCGGGCGGCCTTTCTGCCGATAATTCGTTTAGGGAAGGTATTAACTTTGGCAAACATGAATCCGGAAATTTCAAACAGCGATTATCAGTTAGCGGTTCAGCTGCTCGGCAGAGACCCGCGCACTCCCTTTGCGATTAAAACACGTTGCGGCGATGGCAGCCCGCAGGTTCTCATTGCCGACCCGGTGTTTTTTGAAGACGGCATCTGGAAACCTTTTCCGGCTTTTCTCTGGCTTGTCTGCCCGCGACTCAAAATTCTGGTCGCTGAGCTCGAGCAGCAGGGTTACATCAGAAAATACTCACAGCAGCTTGAAAGCGACGAAGATTTTCGTCAGCGCTTTCTCAGTAGTCAGACCCAGATTTCAGCCATACGTGTTGAAATGGCCGAAAAACTATACCCGGGTGAACTGCCGGAACACATCAGAGAAATTCTGACCGAGACCACCATTGCCGGCAGTCGCGATTTCAGAGGTGTTAAATGCCTGCACTCGCATCTTGCCCACGAGCTTGCCTTTGCCGGCAACCCGATCGGCGCAGATGTGATCAACATCGTCGGGCATTGTTCGAAAGTCGATAATTGCAGCCACCTGAACAAAGGAGGGAATCTGGAATGATACGCGGTATCTATACAGCCTCTTCATCGATGCTTGTCGAAATAATCCGACAGGACATGGTGGCCAACAACCTCGCCAACGTCGACACCTGTGGCTTTAAACAGGATCAGGGCATCTTCAAGGAACTGCCGACCATGGAACTGCGCCGGGTCAATGACGGCAAGCTCTACCCGCCCAGACCGATTTACAAATACCCGAAGATTGGTGAGCTTGGCACTGGCGTCATTCTCGACGAATCCTTCACCAATTTCAAGGCCGGTGGCTTCGATCACACTGGCAATGAACTCGACGTGGCGCTCGAAAACGAAAAGGCTTTTTTTGTGGTCGAATCACCTAAAGGCACCAGATTCACACGCGATGGCATTCTCAACATCAATCAGGATGGTTTTCTGACCAACATGAGCGGTGATTTCATGCTTGCCGAAAGAGAACCGGTCGACCCAGAGAATAAGACCAGCATTCTCAACGAAGATGGCACCATGGCTTCAGAACTGGTTCGCGTTTCGGTTCAGGGCGGCCAGAACGTGCAGATAGACCGTGACGGACGCGTGCTGGTAGACGGAGTGCCACAGTATCGCCTCGTAGCCGGCATGGCCGAAGATCGCAAAGCTTTTCGTAAAGAAGGCGCCAATAAGTTTGTCAGAGCCTATGGCGAAGTGGCCAGAGCCGATACGAACTTTAAGCAGGGTTACATCGAAAAACCCAACTTCAGCCTGGTTGAAGAGATGGTCAGAATGATCGAGGTATCACGCGCTTATGAAGCGAATTCGAAAGTCATTCAGTCACACGATGGTCTGCTCGACAAGGCCATCAACTCAGTCGGCGCCACCAGACGCTGATTCTAATCTGAAAGAGCCGGAGGAATAAAAGCCTATGATGAGAGCACTATGGTCTGCCTCTACAGGCATGAAAGGTCAGGAAACCAACATCGCTGTGGTTTCCAACAACCTTTCAAACGTCACTACCACAGGTTTTAAAAAGAGCCGAGTCGACTTTCAGGACCTTATGTATCAGACGCTGACAGAACCTGGCGCGCCCATTTCGAGCGACAACACCTACCCCGTAGGCATTCAGCTCGGTCATGGTGTCAGACCGATTGCCACCCAGCGCATGTTCAGTCAGGGCGAATTCCAGCAGACTGAACAGCCGCTCGATGTCGTCATCGAAGGCAAGGGCTTCTTTCAGATTCAGCTTCCCAACGGCGATATAGCCTATACCCGTGACGGCGCCTGGAAACTCTCTGAAGAAGGCACCGTCGTCACCTCTGACGGTTATACAGTTCTGCCCGGCTTTACCATTCCGCGCGAAGCTATCGGCATCAACATCACATCTTCTGGTATTATCGCAGCAAAAATGCCAGGCCAGGTCGATCTCGAAGTACTTGGCCAGATTGAACTCGCCAACTTCATCAACCCCCCCGGTCTCAAAGCCATAGGCCGCAATCTGTTCATTCCGAGCGGCAGTTCCGGTGACCCGGCCCTCGGCACTCCCGGCACCGAAGAATTTGGCGAAATCGCCCAGGGCTTTGTCGAAATGTCGAACGTCAAGGTAGTTGAAGAAATGGTCAACATGATCGTCGCTCAGCGCGCTTACGAAGCGAATTCCAAGACCATTCAGACTTCAGATACGATGCTGCAGATAGCGAACAACCTGAGAAGATAGGGTAGTTAACAGTGCATAAACAGATAAATAATCAAATAAAGGCAACAATTCTCAGCTGCATCATGGGTCTGGCTCTGTGTTCAAATGCAGGAGCCGCGATCAACGCTACAAAAACTTCAGATGCGGTAACTTCATTTAAATCTACAGTTCTCGTCAACAGCAGCGAAATCAAGGCTGACAGCCTGATAAAAAACGACGCTGACCAGCGCCTGCGCGAAGCTCTCGCTGCGGTTCAGATCGGTTTCATTCCGAATCCGCTCGGCGAACTGGTTATAGACCGGGCAACGCTGCAGAAAAAACTTGGCAATCTCATCAGAGACATTTCTGTGCCCGAAAAAATCACGATCAGACGTAACGGTTCAATTCTCAAAGGCAACGATGTCAGAGAAAAAATCAGACAGTTCTGTCAGCAGAACACCGATGCAAAGCTCGACATAGACCTGTCGCGGGTGCCGACCAACATGGTCCTGCCAGGAAACGCCACCAGCTGGGATGTAACCACCGCTTCAGACAACACTCTGGGCATGAAACTTTTTGTGGTAACGGCAGAAACCGACGGCGGCCCCTTCCGGCAGCTGATTCAAATCAAGGTAAGCCGTTCATTTGAAGCCGCGCAGCTCACAAGACTGGCCAAGCCGGGTGAAGTAATCAATGCCGGCATGCTTAAAGCCAAAAAAGTCGTTCTCAAAAGCGACCAGGGCACAATTCCTCTCAGCTACGAAGAAGCACTCGGAAAAAGCCTCGGGCGTTTCAAATCTGCCGGAACCATGATCAGAGAAATCGACCTTGCCGAAGCGGTGAGCGAACCCTGTGAAATAGCCGGTGTAAAAACCATTGCCACCAATAAAGCCGGCCCGGCCGAAAAGGCCAGCCTGATGATCAAGCCAGGCTCCAGTGTTGATTTTCTTGTCAACAGCGGCAATCTTTCGCTCAAAATACCAGCCAAGGCAGTCAGTGGCGGTAATCCCGGCGATGAAATCACTCTGATCAACCTGCAGAACAAAAGAAGAATCAAGGGCGTCGTCACTGAGAAAGGAACTGTAGAATATGCGAAAAATTGATCTGGTGCTGCTGACAGTTCTGATCGTTCTCAGCTGCTCCCATTGCAGCGCGGCTTCATTGTGGCTCAGCGGCAACGATCTCTATTCAAACAGGGGCGGCAAAGATTACCAGGCCGGCGATATCATCACCATCGTCATCTCGGAAGAATCAAATGCCCAGTCTAAGGCCACTACCAGCACTCAAAAGCAGTCTACGACCGAGGTAAGCTCCGGGCCGAAGATTCCGACGTTCAAAAAACTGATCGACAAATTTGTCGGCAATCACGAAATAAACAATGAATTTGACGGCTCCGGCACCACAACCAGGTCTGGTCGTTTGACCGGAACTCTTACCGCCAAGGTTCTCGAAGTTCTGCCGAATGGCAACCTCCTCATCGAAGGCAGCCGATCGATCATGGTCAATCGCGAGACTCAGATCATGCGCGTTCGCGGCATCGCCAGACCCAGAGATGTCGACGCCAGTAACAGTGTCAATTCAAAACTGCTCGCCGATGCCCAGATCAAGTTTGACGGCAAGGGCGCGATCGGCCGGGCAAATCGTCAGGGCCTGATCACCAAATTCATGGATGTAATTTTCTGATTTAAGCCTGCAAAAGCCGGGGGCACATTTTTCATGTGCCCCCGGCTTTTTTTGAATTACATAAAAAATATCTGACCAGTGCGCTGACCGCCGAAATAACAGGCGGGCTTATTTTTGCACAAGAATATGCACATGAGGCATTGAAAATGCCTGAATGGTTCTGGTACACTTTGGCAAATCAAAAAACTGGTGCACCATGTATATTCTTGGCATATCGGCTTACTATCACGACTCAGCTGCCTGCCTGATCAAAGAGGGCACGATAGTTGCTGCCGCCCAGGAAGAAAGATTCACTCGAGTCAAGCATGACAGCGAGTTTCCGGTCAATGCAGTCAAATACTGTCTGACTGAGGCAAAAATCAGTATTGGCGAGGTCGACGCTCTGGTTTTTTACGAAAAACCGTTCATAAAGTTCGAACGCCTCCTCAAAACCTATCTCAGTTTTGCGCCTGCCGGACTGCAGTCATTTTTTCACGCAATTCCGCTCTGGCTCAAAGACAAGCTGTTCATGAAACCGGCGATTGCTGAAATAATGCAGCAACAGTTTGGCGGCATGCCGGCCAGAATGTATTTTTATTCACACCACCGCTCGCACGCCGCTTCGGCATTCTTCGCCTCGCCATTCGACGAAGCCGCAGTCCTTTGTCTCGATGGGGTCGGCGAATGGGCGACAACCACCGCCTGGACTGGCAAAGACAACCGCCTCGACCAGCTCTGGGAAATCAGGTTCCCCCACTCTCTTGGCCTTTTGTATTCGGCATTCACCTATTACACCGGCTTCAAGGTGAACAGCGGCGAATACAAGTTAATGGGGCTTGCACCATACGGCCAGCCGGTCTATCGGCAGAAAATTCTCGACAATCTGGTCGACCTCAAACCAGATGGCACCTTTCGCCTGAACATGAAGTATTTCAACTACTGCACCGGCCTCACCATGACGAACCGGGCATTCGACGAACTATTTGGCGGCCCGCCCAAACGCCCCGAAAACGGGGTAACCAGTCGCGAAATGGATCTGGCAAGATCGGTTCAGGATGTAACCGAAGAAATCATTCTTCGCCTCGGCCAGACAATTCATCAGGAAACCGGCAAAAAAAATCTCTGCCTCGCGGGTGGCGTCGCGCTGAACTGTGTGGCAAACGGGCGACTGCTGCGTGAAGGGCCATTCGAATCGATCTGGATACAACCAGCAGCCGGTGATGCCGGTGGAGCCCTCGGCGCAGCCCTCGGCGTCTGGCACGAAACCCTCGGCAAAACAAGAAAACATGGCAAATCGGATCTGATGCAGGGCTGCTACCTCGGCCCGGAGTTCAAGAATGATCAGATAAAGGCCTTTCTCGACCGCCACGGCATACCCGCTGACTATCTTGAAGATTCTGAGCTGTTCGCAACCACTGCCGAAGATCTGGCCACCGAAAAGGTAATCGGCTGGTTCAGCGGGCGAATGGAATTCGGCCCCCGTGCTCTTGGCGCCAGAAGTATAATTGGCGACGCCAGATCTGCAAAAATGCAAAAAACCATGAATCTCAAGATCAAATTTCGTGAGTCTTTCAGGCCGTTCGCGCCCTCGGTTCTGCGCGAAAAACTTGCCGATTACTTCGAGATCGATACCGACACCCCATACATGCTTTTGACCGCACAGGTGCGCAAAGAGCGCATGCGCGCCCTGACAGAAACTGAAAAGAACTTCACCGGCCTGCAACTTCTGAACGTACCAAAATCAGATATTCCTGCCATTACCCATGTCGATGGCTCGGCACGCATACAGAGCGTACACGCCGAAACGAACCCGCGCTACCATGCCATGATGCAGGCTTTTGAGAAAAGAACCGGCTGCGGAGTGATCGTGAACACCTCGTTCAATGTGCGCGGCGAACCGATTGTCTGCACCCCTCTCGACGCTTACAAATGCTTTATGCGCACCGAAATGGACCGCCTGGCTCTTGGCAACTATTATCTGCGCAAAGAGGCTCAGCCTGAAGGCATCAAAGAGCGTCTGAATCTCGAAGAGTTTCAACCCGACTGACATGACGCACTTGAAAAAAGAAGCTACAGAAAAAGAACTGAGAAATTTTGGCCTGCTGGTGGGCGCGGTATTCGGCCTGATTGCCTGCTGGCCGATCTTCTCGGGCAACCCGTTACGAATCTGGGCCACAGTCGTCTTTATGCTTCTTATCGGCCCAGCAATTATCAAACCAGTCCTGCTGCAATCGGCACACCGCTGCTGGATGACAGTCGGCTCCGCGCTTGGCTGGGTCAATACCCGCGTTATCCTTGCAATTCTCTATTTCATGGCAGTCATGCCGGTTGGCCTGCTGCTGCGACTATTCGGCAGAGCGCCACTGAAGCTGCATTTCGACCCTTCTGCAACATCTTACCGTGAATTGCCTGAAGAAAACGAAGACAACATCAACGAACAATTTTGAGAAAGCCAGGTGCACAATATGAACAGCGAAAATTCAACGAACCGGCTCGCGTCCGTCGGTGAACTGATGCGCTTTCTCTGGAAACGCAAACAATGGTGGCTGTTTCCGATCGTCATCGCCCTGCTGATTCTCGGCACTCTGCTGACCCTGGCGCAAACCTCGGCACTGGGCCCTTTCATGTATACAATTTTCTGAATTTTGCCATGAGTGATTCAGCAACCGGTGGCATCAGAAACTTTCTGCTCAAAGCTCTGTTGATCGGCTTCGTAATTCCGGTCGCACTTCTTGCCTCGGCAGAGCTGCTGCTGCGCGTTTCCGGCGCCGGCTATCCGACTTCCCTGTTCATCAAAGAAAAAGCCGTGGATGGCAAAGAGTATCTACGCGCCAACTATCAGGTCGGCTACCGTTTTTTTCCGGGCACCCTGGCAAGAAAACCTCTGCCGGAAACTTTTTCGGCACGCAAACCCGAAGGGGTTCTGCGCTTCTTCATACTCGGGGAATCGGCGGCCAGAGGCGAGCAGCTTGCCGACTTCTCGTTTGCACGCATGCTCGAAGCGGCCTGCAATGAAGGCAGCCGCGAAAAAAAAGTCGAGGTCATCAATACCGGTATTCCGGCTATCAACAGCTGGGTTTTGCGCGAATTCGCCAGCGAAATCGTCAATTATCAGCCTGATCTCATAATCATTTATGCTGGTCACAATGAATTTATCGGGCCATACGGCCCGGCCGGCGTATTCGGTCTGGCCCGCAACCGCCTGGCCGCTCTGACCGGAATCTGGGCATCATCATTGCGCCTGATACAGATCATAAAGGGCGATCGCGTTCCCGCCAGCCTTACAGCTGGCTGGCGTGGCCTCGAAATGTTTCTGAACAATCTCATTCTGCCGGGCAGCGACCTGATCGATCTTTGCGCCAACAACTGGGCCGCCAATCTGAACGACATTTTTTCGGCGGCAAAAAAAGCTGGTGTTCCGGTGATCTGGTGCCGGGTTCCGGTCAACCAGCGCGACTGCCCGCCGTTTGCGTCAGACGATTCGGGCTTGAGCAGCGATGACCACAACAGCCTCAAAATGGTCGCCGACCAGATCGAAACCGGTGATTTCGGAGCGGCTGAGAGTCTGTTGTCAGGAGTCAGCAGAAAGCATGGCAACCACGCACTGTGCAATTATTATGAAGGCAAAATCAAACTGGCGCTTGGCAATCTGACAGGTGCCAGAGAAGCCTTCAACAAAGCAGTAAGCAATGATTGTTTTCGTGTCAGAACCACTGCCCGGCTCAACGATGCCGCTGCTGCCTGCGCCAGCAGCTTCAATGTAGCCAGTATCGATCTTGAAAAGCTTTTTGTCGAAAACAGTCTCGATGGCAGCATTGGCCGCGATCTGGTTTACGACCACGTTCACCTGACGCTCAAAGGACACTACCTGGCCGCACGCGGCATTTTTTCGGCAATTTTCGCTACCAGAGCCGAACTGCCAAAAACTTTTCCGGATCTTGAAAAAATGACTGAACTAATCGGCTTCACCGCTCAGGATGGGGCCGACAACCTTGAACATATCATCAGCAGTATGACTCGTCCGCCATTCACTCTGCAGCCCGGAAACAGGCAACTCATCGCCTCGCTGACCGCTGAACTCGAAGATCTCAAAAAACAGATCAACCCGGAAGTCTGCCGGGCAATTACCGGCGCCTCTGTCGGGCGACTGCCGGGCAACTGGGCGGCACTGCATCGACTGGCCATGCACAATCGCAGTATGCCTGCCGAGGCACGATCAGCTTTTGAAAGATCTCTGGCCATAAATCCTTACAACATCGACGCCCTGAATAATCTCGGGCTTCTGCATCTTTCATCCGGTCGCCAGAACGAAGCCGAAAGCTGCTTCAGAAGGGCACTGGAACTGGCGCCTGATTTTGCCCGTGCACATTTTAATCTTGGCCTGCTCCATGCCGAAAAAAAATCAGACAGCACTGCGGCAAACCATTATCGCAAAGCAGCGCAGGCTGACCCGACGCTTGCCAGCGCCTGGCGGAACCTCGGAAATCTGCTGCTGAAAAATTCAGACCATACCGGCGCCCTTGAAGTTTATCAGAAAGGCGCGGCAGCAAATTCCGACGATCTGATGCTGCAGATTGGCGTCGGCAACTGCCTGCTCGCCAGCGGAAAATCTGCCGCCGGCCGCGATCATTTCAAGCTGGTAGTTGCATCTTTTTCAGCTTCACCGCTGCCGGTTTACAGCCTGGCTCTTGCCCACGAAAAGTTGAGCGAAACCGCAGAAGCCGCCATTTGTCTTGAAACCGCCGGTCGCATGGGACATCTTCCGGCTCTGGCAAAACTGTTCGAACTGTATTTTGCTGATAAAATTACACTGACGACAGAAAAATTGATTGCTGCGGCTGAAAATGCCTGCCGACTGGGCGAATTTTCTGACCCCTGGTTCATGCAGATACTTGCAGCCGGCTACCTCCAGGCCGGCAGAAAAAATGAGGCTGCAGAATTGTTAACCCGCGCTCTGCAGCTGGCGCAAAGTCAGGGCAAAACCGGTCTTGCCCGCGAAATCGCAGAAAACCTGCAGGCTGCCGGTAAAGAATAAACTAATTTTTCGTTCGCAAAATGCCGATAGTACTGGTGGAGCCTATAAAAACCACACAGGAAGACAAAAGCATGGAAGCAAGACGAACCACTCTGAAACGACTCATCATCTGCGGCTGCGCAGCTCTGTTCATGCTGGCCGGCAACGCCGTGCCACAGGTAATGGCGCAGGCAGAGGTGCGAATTAAGGATATTTCGCGTCTGAGCGGAAACCGTGAATATCAGGTCATTGGCTATGGCCTGGTGACCGGCCTTGATGGAACGGGTGACAAAAGCCAGATGAGCATCGAAATGATCCGCGGCATGCTGCAGAACATGGGCATGGAACTCAATTCGCAGCAGATTCTCACCAAAAACAGTGCTGCGGTCATCGTTACCGGCATGCTGCCTTCTTATGGCAGGCCAGGTGAACCTTTTGACATTACCATCAGCTCACTTGGCGATGCCAAAAGCCTGCAGGGCGGAGTTTTGCTGCCAACACTTCTGAAAGGTGGCGATGGCCAGGTTTACGCCGTGGCTCAGGGACAGATTTCCATCGGCGGTTTTGAGAGCGCTCAGGGCGGTGCAGCGGCAAGAACTGGTCAGAAGAATCACCTGACCGTAGGGTTCGTTCCGAAGGGTGCAATTATGGAGCGTGGAGTCGATGATCGTTTTGCCAGATCCGGCAAATTCAGCGTACTGCTGCAGGAAAAAGATTCAATTCTCACCCGTAAGGTTAAAGAGGCGATCGACCGCCGTTATGGAACCGGCTGGGCCAGCATCACCAACCCCGGACAGATCGAGATCAGGGTTCCGAGCAGCATGCAGGAAGATCCGGTCAGCTTTGCCGCCAACATCGAAAACCTGACCCTCTCAATTGACGAACCCAATCGCGTCGTGATCAATGAGCGCACCGGCACTGTCATCGTCGGCAACAATGTCAGAATCAGTCGCGTCGTCATCTCTCACAACGGCATCAAAATT
>OFEK01001007.1_pt1 | contig 21702 bp, 18 predicted proteins | sample 1521131 | NCBI WGS metagenome assembly OFEK01 (sample SAMN05720209, study PRJEB24109) | activated sludge metagenome | isolation source: Anaerobic digester | place: China | collected 2015-12-16
ATAGTAATATCTATTTCAGCCCGTACTATCGGAACTCTTGTCGTATCTTCACTTATGATTGTTCCTGTTGCTTCATCTATGCTTATCTCAAAAAGCTACAAAGAGACAGTTATATACTCAATTGTTTTTGCAGTTATATCAACTATTTCTGGCTTGATAATTTCTTTCTATGCAGATGTAAAACCCGGTGCAACCATAGTGCTTACTGGTGTAATTATCTTGTTATTAGTAATGTTGATAAAAAAAGTGTTTTACACCCTTCATATTAGAAGAGATATAAGTAAGCAGCATAATAGCCAGCTTGAATAATTGTTAGCACTCTATACAAGAGAGTGCTAAAAAATCCTTGACAAAAGCCTTCAACAAATTGTAAAATAAATAGGCAGGATTTTTATACTCTAATTGAGTAAACACAAACAATTTATATTATAATTTAGAATATAGCTAGATTATAATTAGATTATTGTGCGAAAGGCAAATGAATGCCATAAGCATAAATAAACGCATTTGTCAATATATTGATTAGGAGGAGGTATTTGTATGGCCCGTGAAGTTGGCAATTTATCCATACATACAGAAAATATTTTACCTATAATAAAAAGGTGGCTTTACTCAGATAAAGACATCTTTGCACGTGAAATGGTATCAAATGGCACTGACGCAATCAACAAGTTCAAAAGGCTGGTTTCCATAGGAGAAGCTAAAGCTGATGATGATGAGCAATTCCGCATTACTGTTATTGTTGACAAAGATAAGAAAACCATTCAATTCATTGATAATGGAATTGGTATGACCGATGAAGAGGTAAAAAAATATATAAACCAGATTGCCTTTTCAGGTGCGACTGATTTTATAGAAAAATATAAAGATAAAATGGACCAGGATAATCAAATAATAGGACATTTTGGTCTTGGTTTCTATTCGGCTTTTATGGTATCTGAAAAGGTGCAAATAGACACTTTATCCTGCCAGGAAGGTGCTCAGGCTGTTAGATGGACAAGCACCGGGAATGATCAGTTCGAGATGGATGAGTCAGACCGCAGGGAACGTGGGACAACAATAACTCTATTTGTTTCTGAAGATGGGCAGGAATATCTGGATGAATATAAAATGAGAGAGGTTCTCACCAAGTATTGTGCATTTATGCCATATGAAATTTATCTGGAAAATGCCGAAGATAAAAAGAAAAAGGATACTAAAGATAAAATAATTGAGAGCGAAAAACAGGATGGTAAATTAAAAGACTCTGATACAAATGTAGAAGAAACAAGCTTAGATGCAGAAGAAACTGGTAAAGATGCAAAAGATGCTGATACGGCCGACATAAAGGATGATATAAAGGATGATATTAAAGATGACATGAAAGATGAGGATGATGATGACAGTCCAAAACCAATAAATGATACTCAGCCTTTGTGGTTGAAAAAGCCTAAAGACTGTACTGATGAAGAGTATAAGGAATTTTATAAAAAGGTATTCCATGATTTTAATGATCCTCTGTTTTGGATTCACCTGAATATGGATTATCCTTTCAATTTAAAAGGAATCCTCTATTTTCCCAAATTGAAGCATGAGTTTGAAACCATAGAAGGACAAATTAAGCTTTACTACAATCAGGTTTTTGTAGCTGACAACATAAAAGAGGTTATACCTGAATTCCTTATGCTTCTAAAGGGAACCATAGATTGTCCGGATTTACCCCTGAATGTATCCAGAAGCTTTCTACAGAATGATGGTTATGTAAGTAAAATATCCAATCACATTACAAGAAAAGTAGCAGACAAATTGGTATCCCTTTCTGAAAATGAAAGAGATAATTATAACAAGTATTGGGATGACATTAATCCATTTGTAAAATATGGCTGCATCCGTGAACAAAAATTCTATGATAGAGTTAAAGATATAGTTGTTTATAAAACTACAAAAGGTGATTATATTACACTGAAAGATTACCTGTCACGCAATGAATCAAAGCATAAAAACAAGGTATTCTATGTAACCGATGAAAAACAGCAGGCCCAATATATAAAAATCTTTGAGGAAAATGAGCTTGAAGCCGTCATCTTGAATACTTTAATTGATAGCCATTTTATTCAGTTCATGGAAATGCATGAAAGCGGCGTAACCTTCAGCCGGATAGATTCAGATATTTCTGAAAGCCTGAAAGCCGGAGATGGAAAAGAAAACGACAGCCCGGCTGAAAAAGAAAACCGGGAAGCTTTGGAAAAAACATTTAAGGAAGCTGTAAGCGATGAAAAGCTAAAGGTACAAGTTGAAAGCTTGAAAACTGCTTCTGTCCCAGGAATGATTCTTCTTTCCGAACAGTCAAGAAGAATGCAGGACTTCAGCCGCTACTTCGGTGGTCAGGATATGAGCCACATGTTCCCAAAGGAAGAAACCCTGGTGCTGAATGACAAGAATAGATTAATACAGTTAATACTGGAGATGAAAGATAAAGAGGACAAAAAAGATGATGTGAATTTGCTTTGCCGACAGGTTTATGATCTGGCTATGATGAGCCATAAGCAGCTTGAGCCTGAAGCAATGACCAAATTTATTGAAAGAAGCAATATAATTCTTGAGAAAATGGCAGAGAAATAGGAACACAAGAACAGAGGGGCTAGAACAATTAGGAACAAAGAGATAGTTCTTTATCATTTGCTAATAGAGTTCTTGTTTGATACTTGCCTAATGATACTATTGTGTGGCGTTATTGCAATGTGAAATGTGAAATATTAAAGGAGAAAATAATTAAATGGCTTATAAGTTACTGGCAGTTGATATTGATGGTACATTGCTTGATAGCAAAGGAAACTTAACTCATGAGACTATCAAAGCTATAAACCTAGGGATAGAAAAAGGGATGATTTTTACTATTTCTACAGGCAGACCCATACAGGGATTAAAATCATTAATAGAGAAATTAGAACTAACCCATGATTTGCCTTTTATAACGTATAATGGCGCAATGGTAATAATGTGGAAGTCAAAAGATATCCTGTTTGAATGCAGCTTAAATAATGAGGATGCCATGAACATAATTGAACTTGGCAAAAAACTGGGAACAACTGTCATGGTATGGACTGATAATAAATTATACGCAAGTGAGCTAAGTGACAAAGCTTATAAATATAGCAGCATATCAACTGTTACACCGTTATTATTGGGAAATGATAGAGATAGTATTGAAAAGACAATTGCAAAAGGAGTTACGAAAATACTCTGGTATGACGAGGTTGAGACGATTAACAGATACCTTAATGAAGTAAGCGGCTATTTAAGCGAAAATGTTAATTTTCATACCTCACAACCATATTTCCTGGAATTTGTAGATAAAAGAGCATCAAAGGCAAAGGCTATGGAAAAGCTGGGGGAACACTTCAATATAAACATAAGAGAAATGATAGCTGTAGGTGATGGACTGAACGACCTTTCCATGATTGAGTATGCCGGTCTTGGTGTTGCCATGGAAAATGCAAATGATGCTGTAAAGGAAAAAGCTGATTATATAACGCTGTCAAATGATGAAGATGGGGTAGCTCATGTAATTTATAAGTATATACTATAATAACTATAGGTGCTGTAGATTGTTAGAAGCTATGTAGCGCAAGGGTTACATAGCTTCTTAACATAATTTTATTTAAGTAAGCGAACAAGAAAATTCGCATCAATGCTTAAGTCATGAGCGAAGCGAATTTTCTAGATGGAGGGTATCTGATTTTGCAAAATGTTAAGCCGCCCAATATTTTACTTATTTTAGCTGATCAACACCGTTATGATTGCATTGGGTATAGTAATGAATATCCCATACATACGCCCAATATTGATAAACTAGCATGTGAAGGTATGTGGTTCACAAATGCTTATACTCCTATACCTGTATGCTGCCCTGCAAGACAGTCATTGTTAAATGGCAGACGACCTGAAACATTTGGGGCACTATGGAACTACAACAATGGCTTAAAAGTTTCAACCCTGCAGCCAACAGATTATACATGGGTAAGAGGTTTAAAAGAACATGGGTACCTCACCGGTCACATTGGCAAGTGGAGTATCAGCCCCGAATATAATCCAAACAGTTTTGGGTTTGACGATTATATATCTGACAGGGAATATAGCGATTTCAGGAAGCAAAAATATCCTGAAATAAAATTTACTAATGGATTCTTTGGAGAAAAAGATCCTGTACCGTTGGAGCATTCTCATACTCACTGGCTTGCAGAAAAAACAATTCAAATGATAGAGCGATTTAGCGATATCAATAGCTGCAGCAATGATGCTCAAATAAACAATCACGAAAAATACAATAACGATTCACAACCCTGGCTCTTAAGCCTTGATTTTTCTGAACCTCATTTGCCCTGCAGGCCATCAGAGCCCTTTGCAGGCATGTATGAGCCATCATCTATTCCCAAATGGCCCAGCTTTGAAGACAATTTCAAAAACAAACCTTATATACAAAAACAACAGCTATACAGTTGGGGCATAGAAAATTTTACCTGGAATGATTGGGCGCCTGTTGTTGCCCGATATTATGCGATAATCAGCCAGTTGGATGATGCAATAGGCAGAATTATTAATAAACTTGATTCACTTGGACTGGCAGATGATACACTTGTGATATATACTGCTGATCATGGAGATATGTGCGGATCCCACAGGATGATGGATAAACATTATGTGCTTTATGATGATATAGTTAAGGTACCACTGATTGCAAGGTGGCCGGGAGTTGTGAAAAGCGGTGCCGTATGCAGTAATTTTATTTGCCATTCCCTTGATATACCCCCAACAATGCTTGATATAGTTCATATTGAAAACAAAGAGTTCTTTCAGGGAAATTCACTGCTGCCGCTTCTAAAAGGTGATGGTAAAGGTAATAGTACTAATAATCTGAGACAATATGCAGTATCAACCTATAATGGGCAGCAATTTGGATTGTATACACAGAGGATGATCAGAACGGAAAAGTGGAAATATATATGGAATACAACAGATATAGATGAATTATATGACCTGCAGGAAGACCCTTATGAATTGCATAATGTTATACATGAAACTCAGTACAGTGGGATGGTAGCAGAATTGCGGTATTTGCTGTATGAGGAATTATTAAAAGATAAGGATGGGTTGGTACTGGGAAATGAATGGCTTAAGAAGCAGTTAATTGGAGGGAAAAAATACTAAAGTTCAAAATATTATAGTAAAATATTATTGTAATATTAGAGGATAATAATTTTCTATTCACTAAGAGAGTAGATCATTTATAAAATAGTCGTGAACACTCATGACTTTAGTAGTGAGAGATTTCAAGAAAGGGGAATAATAATATGGATAAGACAAAGGTAATAGGAAATTTAAAAGGGAACATGGCTTTCCAGATGAATCTTGATGGGCATACTCTAACAACTGATGCTTCAGAAAGCATTGGCGGAAATGACCTTGGACCGCGTCCAAAACAGCTTCTTCTTGCTGGATTGATTGGCTGTACAGGTATTGATGTAGTATTAATATTAAAGAAAATGAAAGTTGAATTTGAGGATTTAAGCATTGAAGTTGAAGCAGAAAATACGGAAGAGCTTCCCAAAGTATATAAAAATATTCATTTAACCTACAGATTTAAAGGGAAAAATCTCTCCAGAAACAACATAGAAAGGGCAGTATCATTATCCCAGGAAAAATATTGTGGTGTCAGTGCCATGCTGAAGAAAGCAGCACCGATTACTTATGACATTATAATCGAAGAAAATAGTTGATGCAGGAGTGAATATAAATGGAAAATGATAAATTGATTGAAATTAAAAACAATCTTTCAACCCTCCAAGTTTTAGAGAAACGCATGGACAGACTGATAAAAAGTATATATGAAGCAGAAGCCGAAGTACAAAGTCTATTAGTAAAATATGAAGCGGAATCTTTGGATGTTGATAAGTTAAAAGACGATAGTTTTTCAACAACACTTTTGAGATTATTTGGCAGATATGATGGCAAGCTTGACAAGGAAACAGAGGAAATGCTGTCTGCAAAGATGGCATATGATAAGGCGGTTGAAAGGGTTAAAGATCTAAAGCAGGAACGTGAGAATCTTGGCAGTAGAATATCTGCTATGAGAAACGAAATAAGGCTTTATGAAGATGAGATTAAAAGACGGGAAGAAAGAATAATCAGCAACAATGATTCTGAAGTATCGACTAAATATATGGAATTGGAAAATGAAAGAAAAATGATGATACAACAGCTGGTAGAAACCGATGAAGCATTAAAAGCTGCTATTGGAGTAACAAATACTGGCGAGAGAGCTGCTCAACATCTGGGAAGTGCTGAAAAATGGGCCACCTATGATGTTTGGTTTAAGAGCGGAATAATAAGCCATATGGCAAAGTATGATCATATTGATAATGCTGAATCAGAGTTCAATAGATTGGATTCACAACTTAAAAATTTAAAGAAGGAACTTAAGGATGTCAGAATGCTGGATACACCGGAAATTTCTACTATCAGCTCATCCCAAAGAGCCGTAGATTTTTGGTTTGATAATATTTTCACCGACCTAAATGTGCGGGGCAAAATACGTAATGATATAGAGCAGCTTGAGAGCCTGCTGAGTTCTATATATAAAATTATATCCCGGCTTGAGAGTAATAAAACAAATATCAATAGAAAACTTAAGAGTATAGACGAGCAAAAAAACAACCTGCTTATTAATCTTTGAGAAATATGAACAGAAACATGGGATGGTTCTTTTGTGCCGTTTTTTAACAATCTAGGTAATAAAACGTAAGAACCATCATCATGTTCCTGCTGTTTCGTCTGAAGGCTCAATCTGATGTTTCACAGGATTTCCTATAATCTCTAGGGGACATTCCACAGTGTTGTGTGAAAACAGTTGAAAAGTAATTAGGATCATTATAGCCTACTTCTGCTGAAATCTGATTAATTGGTAAATTTGTGCTTTTTAGCAAAGTTTTTGCACGCTCAATACGAACTTTACTAATATATGCGGGGACACTCATTCCCAATCTTTCTTTAAAATTATGACTTATATATGATTGGCTGCAGCAGCAAAACCTTGAAATATCTGCAATAGTGATATTATTGTTATAGTTTTGGTTTATATATTCGATAGCAAAAGATATGATGTGAGTTTTTGTATAGACTGTTTGAGGAGACAATTGGTGTTGCTTATTTTGCTGTTTATGCTTATAAGTGATTGAGTTTATATGTCTTATATATAACTCTTGAAAGTATTGTACCAGGATGCTGAAAACAGACCGTATTAATTGGTCACTATGGCAGCTACTGCTATATTCTGAGTTATATAAATCAAGAGCTTTTTCAAAATCCAGGTTATATCTAAGGCACTTCTTTCTTAATAAATATTCCGAGATTCTCTTATTCGAACTGTATATTCCTACGCTGATAAATCCAATAGCCATATTATCATAGAGTATAGGGACAATATACTCTTCAACACCAGATGGGCATATGCCTTTAAAAATCTGTTTTTCTTTATTACATTTATCAAGAATCTTTTTTTTATTTTTTATGCACTTTTGCCATAGTTGGTTATTCGATTTTAGATACATGCAGAATTTATTCTTATGAATCATATATGGCTGGAGTACAGACATAAGATCAGGCTCAAGCATTGTAAAGCCGGTGAAATCATTTATACATATTTCCATATTATATGTTTTTGATATAAAATCCAAGTATTCCAGTAACCCTGCATATTTCAACTTATCCATAATATTACTCCGTATATACTTAACATAATATATTAATACTACTTTGCTAAATTTCCAAATTGGTATAGTAGTATTAAGTATAACATATTATGTATATTAAGCATATCTTTATTTAAGTGCAGGGTGCATTAATAAAATGTACTTTAAAGTGCAGCAGAAAAATTAATGCAGAATTTTCAAGATTAATTGCAAGTAATTCAATGATTTTATTGAACAAGATTGGTATGCTCATGTTATCAGCACTTTTACATATATCATAATTTAAGTTAAGTAATTTCTTTTATGAGTTATACTTGTGTGTTATCTTTGAAAGTTATATATGAAAGTTATGTATGTATAAAGAAAATATTGGGGGGGTATAAGCAATATGAAAGAAGTTTATAAGGATTTTGTTGTTGTTGGGGGAGGGCTGGCGGGTGCTTGCGCAGCAATATCGGCTGCCAGGAATGGCTTAAGAGTTGCTCTTGTACATGAAAGACCTGTTCTAGGTGGGAACTCTTCAAGTGAAATAAGAGTATGGTCTCTTGGTGCTATAGGAGGAGGAAACCATTTTTATGAGGAAACAGGAATTATAGGTGAGATGAAACTGGAAAATCTATATAGAAACCCTGAAGGTAATCCTTATTTATGGGACATGGTTCTTCTTGATTTTGTAAAAAGGGAAAAGAATATCGAACTTTTCCTAAATACCAGCGTATATAAAATAACTATGAATAATGATAAGGTATATGAAGACCAGGCAGATACAAGCCAGATATATGAAGACCAGCTGGTTGCAAGCCAATCATGTGCAAATCAATCAAATGAATACCGAAGAGAGATCCTTTCGTGCACAGGATGGCAACTGGGATCGGAACTGGAAGTTACTTTCTATTCTCCAATATTTGCTGACTGTACAGGTGATGGTACTTTAGGTTATTTGGCAGGAGCAGAGTATATGATGGGAAGAGAAGGCAAAAATGAATATAACGAAAATATGGCACCTGAAAAAGCTGACAATTATACACTTGGAAGCAGTATATTTTTTTATACAAAGAAAACAGATAAAAAAATTCGCTATGTAAAACCGGATTTTGCATATGATTGGGAAAAAATAAAGCAGATACTTTCAATTGGTAACCGTATTGTCAGTGTAAAAGGCTCGGGTTGCGATTATTGGTGGTTTGAATATGGTGGCATTCAAAATACTATTAGTGATAATGAAGCAATCAAAGATAAATTACAAAAGCTTGTATTTGGTATATGGGATTACATAAAAAATAGTGGTGAATTTGAAGCAGATAATTATACTCTTGAATGGATATCATATATTCCCGGCAAGCGTGAATCCAGGAGATTGCTTGGGGATTATGTTCTAAATCAAAGAGATCTTGAATCCCAGCGGATATTTGAAGATGCGGTATGCTATGGCGGCTGGAGCATAGACACTCATCCACCTGAAGGAATATATTCAAAAGAACCAGGATGTAAGCAGATAAAGGTAGGTGCTTATACAATACCTTTCAGATCAATGTATTCAAAGAATATTAACAATCTTCTATTTGCAGGCAGAAATATTAGTGCAACCCATATCGCTTTTGCCTCAACAAGAGTAATGAATACAACTGCAATGATGGGTCATGCAATCGGCACAGCTGCATCTTTTTGTGTTAGCAATGAGGCAAATTCAGAAGGAAATCATAAAATAAATCCTAGAGGAATTTATGAAAACAAAACCATGCTTGAAGCATACAAAAATCGACTTTTAAAAGAAGACTGCTATATAATAGGAATGAAAAACAGCGATCCTCTGGACATAGCCAGGGAGGCTTTAGTGTCAGCTTCATCATTGAGAGTGCCTGAAAATACGACTCCGGCAAATTCTCTTATTCAACTTACTTACGCCAAAATTGCTAACCAATCTATATCTGAACAAGCTACATCCGACCGGCAAATTGATTATAAATACCTAAGCCCGATTTCTAAAAAGCTTGACCTTAACAAGGGCATGTATATAACATTTCCTGCAAAAGGCAGAATGGATGCATTTCAAATTCTCGTAGACGTAAATGAAGATACGGATCTTGGAGTAATACTTTATATTCCGGAGAAACCACAGAATTTTTTACCAGAAAAGCTAATAAAGCAACAAACCATATCTATAAACAAAGGAACTGCAATCTGGATGGATATTCCTATTAACTTAAAATATACAGGAACAATGGTTGCAAAAATATTACCTAACGAAAACGTTAAGATATATGAATCAGAAGTATCATGTACGGGTATATTTTGCTGTTTGCATTCAGGAATGCGAACGACTTTTAACCCATGCTTCAAATATAAAATTAATACAACTGTTCCAAACACTGAATGGTCTGATGCAAATTTAACCGGACCTGGCATAGGTGAATCAAATTCAGATAATATAAATAGCATATATAGCCCAAACAATATTATAAACGGTTATAACCGTCCATATTTACTTCCTAATCTATGGATATCTGATAGAATCAATGCTGATAAAAGTCAGCACCTTGATCTGCAATTTAAAGAAGAAAAAAGTATAAATGAAGCAATTTTGTTTTTCAATTCAGACCTTAATACAGAAAGAAATAACCTAAGACCAGGTATTTGGAGTGAAAACGATTGCTCAATGCCGGTAGAACTTGTAAAAGAATACAAAATATATGCACTAAATGCAGATGGGCAGCCATCACGGATATTGGTGCATGAAGAAAACAATATTAAAAGATATGTTAAACATACTCTAGCACCCGGAACAAAAGCTTATGGTATTAGAATTGAGGTTATTAAAACCTGGGGCAACCCATATGCTGAAATATTTGAGGTAAGAGTATACTGATGAAGCAAATTGCCATAGTGGTACTAAAGGTAGATGGCCGGGTTTTAATCAATTGTGATGAAGAGCGAGAAAGGGAGACGGTCATTTTGTTTCTATTTCACCGTTTCCTTTTCTTATTCATCAGAAAATTGTACATATCATCTAAATCTTTAAAACTCATTTGCATGGAGTGTTGTTTTGCAGTTCCGGTTAATATCTCTACTCCGTCACCATGATCGTGAATATACGTTTGAAGGAAGTTACCATTTATATCAATGCCATTCCATTTTTTTTCATTTACCTTATGCAGCCCAAGGCGATGTGCTATTTCCTTAATATCGCCTGTTGTAAATCTATATGGCATTCAGCAATTACCTCCATTACTTCATTTATATCGGAGCATTTATTTATTCTTCGAAGATATGGATAATGGCTCTTTCTGTTATCAATTTGCCTGAAAAAACTAAACCGTTTAATATAATCATCTGCGTAGTCCATAACATTGCTTGCCAAGTCAAACAAAGCTTCATATGTTGTAGGACCATCCCCGTGTATAAGTAATTCATTTAAAAAAATGGTAAATCCTTTACTTTCTTCATCTTTTTCAATAATGGGATTAAACTTGAAGCCCTGCTTTAAAATATCTTCATAAACATCAGTTGATATTATTGAAACTCGGCCTCTTTTGGGGCTTTTGTGATTGGACACTATTACTTCATAACCCATACCAACCTCTCTGACTATGTTTGTGAATTCTTGCTTAGCTTCACTTATGGATTTTTCATAAGACATATTAATAATTTTCACTCCTTAATAAAAATGTAATTTAATTCTTGCTTTTATACAAGACATATAGAGGTAGGGACATTTATCGCCTCGTTATATTTATATAATACTGCAATATGATCTAAATGTCCATATTGGACTTATGCACCCCTTATGCATGAAACTGGAGATGTGAAACTGGGGGACGGTTCTTTTGTTTCTATTTCACCGTTTCCTTTTCTTATTCATCAGAAAATCGTACATACCATGTGAAGAATTTATGTATATACCACTTTTGCCAACTGAGGTTTGTCAACAGTTATGCGCATTTTTGTGCATAACTGTTGACAAAGTGAGCATAATATAATATAATAATATTGAACAATTTATAAGGAGGTATTGGTTATGGCAACTGCGAGAATTAATCTTACTGTTGATGCAGCCGCAAAAGAGGAAGCTCTTAAGCTTTTTGATATTTTTGGACTTGATGCGTCTACTGCTGTAAATATGTTTTTTAAAAGTGTAGTAAGAACAAAAAGTATTCCGTTTGATATTTCCATTGCAAATGATAAAAGTAATATATTTGATATGAGCAATAACGAATTTATGGGGGCTGTACAGCGTGCTATTGATACGAAAGATGATGCACCTGAACGAGCTTACACTGTTACTATGGATTTGAATGAAAAAAAACCGTATAAGCTGTTCAATGACGGCAGGAGGGAGTATATTGAATAAAAATGCTCCTAAAATACCGGTCTATGAGAATGATGTATGGACTTTTGAAAAACTGCACGAATTAATATAAAGGTGCATTTATCAAATCTGAAGAAATATTTATCAGGGGTTGTCGTTACGGTGCTTAGAACTTTTAAATTCAACTACGGGCAAAATCAAACTTGCGAAATAGCCTGATCATATAACAGTTGTGTTTATTATGCTCAAACACTGATTTTGTATATTCTTTATTACAACTATAACTATTGACTTTTAAGAATAAACAGTATATTATTAATGTGTAAAAACGTTATTACATAAAAGCTATTCTAGATATTTTTAAAGAAAACCAAGACTAGCACTAAGAAATTTAATTCGTAGGGGTGGGTTTTATGCATTGGTCAACTATTATAAGCCTTGATAAAAGTTTTTTTAGTGAAAAGGAAAAAGTACTTGTTGCTAACCAGGGTATTTGTGCTTCAACGTTTCTTTTCGATAGCGGTGTCCATGGATTGAGAATTAAAAATAACTACGGTAACGTTGTAATTTTACCGTACCAAGGCCAGCAAGTATGGAGCTGCAATTTTCATGGACGTGAACTTGCGATGAAGTCAATGTTTTCCGAACCTGTTGCAACAAGTGAATTTTTAAAGACATATGGAGGATTTCTGCTACATTGTGGAGCAACAGCCATGGGGGTGCCTTCGGAAAAAGATAAACATCCCCAACACGGAGAATTACCAAATGCTCCATATCAAAAAGCATATCTAGAAGCAGGTAGTGATGAAAAAGGGCATTACATATCTATTGGCGGTCAATATCATCACATGGTTGCATTCAACTATAATTATATTGCAGAACCTTTAATAAAGATATACGAGAATTCTTCGGTATTCAATGTTTCTATGAAAATTACAAACCTGAAAAAAACTGATATGGAACTTATGTACCTGATGCATGTTAATTTCAGACCGATTGACAATGGTGTACTGATTTACAGTGCCGACTGCAATCCTAAGGATGTAAGAGTACATGCAGATATACCCACTCACATTAAGTCTAATCCAGATATTATAAAACTGGTTGACTTTCTAGAAGCTCTTAAGGTAAATCCTGAACTTCATCACACATTAACACCTGACCTGGTGTTTGATCCGGAAATCTTATTTACAATCAACTATAAAGCTGATGAAGAAGGCAATGCTCACAGTATGCTTGCACATCCTGATGGATATGCCAGTTATATATCACACAGACCTTCTGAGCTAGAATACGGGTTGCGATGGATATCGAGGACTAAAGATGAAGACGCTCTTGGTATTGTATTGCCTGCAACAGCGGAACATAAAGGTTATACTGCTGAAAAAGAAAAGGGAAATATAAAAATAATTAAAGGTGGTGAAAATGTAGAGTTTCACGCTCAAGCCGGTCTCCTTATACCTTATGATGCTGAAAGAATGGAAAACAAGATAAAAAATATTCTGAAAAAATAATTTGCATGCGCGAGTTCGCTTTACGCATCGCAGGAATGGAGCCGCATAGCAGGAATGGAGCTTAAAATGTTTATAGATATTCATGCCCACGCATACAGAAAGCCTGTACCTTTCATAGTACAGTTTTGTACTGCCGAAGAATTACTAAAAAGATACGATGAGTTAGGTATTGAAAAGGGAGTACTGCTTCCCATTGTCAGCCCGGAAATATATTTACCCCAAACCAATGAGGATATTTTAGACATGGCTGGAAAATACCCTGACAGATTGATCCCTTTCTGTAATATTGACCCCCGTGCTTTAACAAATTCAGCAGAAGCACCGCTGGATAAGCTGCTTTCTTATTATAAAGACAAAGGGTGCAAAGGAATTGGAGAGGTTATGTTAAATGTTCCGGATTAGAACATACCCTGCAAAGGTTCCCTAATTTAATAATCTTTGGACACGGACCTGTATTCTGGTCAGAAATCGGAAGATTAGAAACTCCGGGAGAACGATCAATAATTTTTGATTTAAAAGGTGGTCAGGTTGGATGATTACCTGGCGGTCCAATTAAAGAAGAAGGTGTTGTTCCGAAACTTTTCCGTAGATATGAAAACCTTTACGGTGACCTTTCCGACTACACTGCATACAATGCATTATCTCGTGATCCAGAATATGGTCCTAAGTTTCTGGAAGAATTCCAGGACAGGTTATTCTTTGGAACTGATATGTGTTTCGCTGACATGCCGGTCCCGCTCACGGACCTTCTGGTAAAATGGCGTGATACAAATAAAATCAGTCAGGAAACATTCGGTAAAGTAGCAAGAGAAAATGCTGCAAAATTACTTGGAATATAGGAATATGAGGAAAATAGAACTAGAAAAGATGATTATATATTATACAAAATCATAAGGGAGGGCAAGTCATGTCAGGTATATCAGGCAGGAATAACAAACTAATCGTTGGAGTTGCAGGGGATATATGTATGCGTAATCTTGCAGAACTTATGGATGCTCAGTATTCTAAAACTGCTTTAAGTAAGATTCAGCCAATTTTAGATAAAGCTGATGTACGCTTAATCAACCTTGAAAATGCAGTGATTAAAGGTGGTACACCTATTCACAAATCAGGTCCGCCATTAAAGGCAAACCCTGAAAATCTAGCATTTCTAAAAGAGGGGCACTTTGACTGTGCCATACTTGCAAACAATCATGTTGGTGACTATGGTGAAGAAGGTGTATTTTCTACGCTAAGATCCCTTAAAAAAGAGGGAATTGCTTATGTAGGAGCAGGGAAGAATCTTGATGACAGTTATACCCCTTGGTATTATGAAGCAAACAACTGTAAACTGGCAGTTATAGCAACATGTGAAAATGAATTTGGAATTGCAGAAGCAAAAAAAGCTGGAGCTGCAGGTTTTGATCTGTACAGAATTATACATACTATAAAAGAAGCAAAAGCCAATGCTGATTTTATAATGATCATAATGCATGGCGGAAATGAGTATAATCCGATTCCCAGTCCACGTGTTGTAGCTCTTTACCGCACTTTTGTGGATATAGGAGCTGATGCGGTTATAGGTATGCATCCCCACTGTGTGCAAGGATTTGAGACCTACAATAATGCCCCAATAGTGTACAGCATAGGTAATTTTTTGTTTTCCAAATTTGGTGATGAGGATCATAAAAGTCCATGGTATTACGGATATATACCGCTTATCACATTTGAGAAAGGAAAACCTGCTGAATTAGAGATTAACCCATATCGTTTCAATCAAGAATGCACACTTATATCGCCCTTTGAAGGTGAAGGGAAAAGTGCCATGCTGGAATATTTGATGGAAATATCCGAACCACTAAAAGATAAGCAATTGCTTCAAAAATTTTTTAAAGGCTGGTGTATTATATCTGGGATACCCCATGCAGAAAGAGTAGTCTTTAAAAAGGAATTTCTTGATGAAACGGAGTTTCCAACAGGTCATCCGCTGCTGGCAATCCGTAATATGTATACTTGTGAAGCCCATAATGAATTGTTGACGGTATTTCTTAAAATGCTTGCAGATGGAAAATTAGATATAGGCAGATCAATGGTGGACGAAATAAGGCGTCTACAAAAGATGCCTATTTGAGAAAGATGCCTTTTTAAGAAAGATGTAGGTTAAAAAATAATGCTGACTTAAGTATTATTAGGAAGGGGTTAAAATCATGAAACCTATGAAAAGAGCAATTCATCTAGACTTTCACACCATGCCCGGCATTTATAACTTCAATGAAAATTGGGATGCAAAGGTTTTTGCAGACACTCTCAAAGAAGCAAAGGTAGAATACATAAACGCCTTTGCCAAGTGTAATCTGGGATTTGCTTATTATCCTACAAAGATAGGCATACCTTACCCGGGCATGAAAGGTGATATGTTTGGTGACCTACTAAGGGAATGTCATAAAAAAAATATTGGTGTTACAGCCTATTTTAATGTAGGCCTGGATCATGAACAAGCAAGGCTTCATAGAGAATGGTGTATATTGAACAAAGATGGCCAGGTTATTTATGGAGACCGAACAGCTAATTTTTTCCGCAACATGTGTTATAATAACAAGGGATATCGCAGCTATATAATGGGAATGATGAAGGAAGTACTCGATAACTACGATGTAGATGGCCTTTTCCTTGATTGTATGGGCCTTTGGCCCTGCTATGGCAACGAATGTCTTGAAGATATGGTAAATCAGGGGTTGGATCCTCTTAATGATGCTCATGTGCGTGAACATTCAGAAGAAGTTCTTATGCAATTCAGCAGAGATGTTAAGAAAATGGCAGGAAACGATAAGTATTTATATCTTAATGGAATGCCTTATCGCTCAGTGAAAGATTTGGATACACATATAGAAATTGAATGTCTTCCCAGCGGATGGAGCTATGATTATTTTGGAGCACAGGCTGCTTATGCTAGAAACATCCAAAAGAAAGTACTTTACATGACAGGAAGATTTCAAAGAAGCTGGGGCGATTTTGGAGGTCTTAAGAGCAAGGCATCTCTTGAGTATGATATGTGGGATGCAATTTCCAATGGCTTGGATGTTTCTATAGGAGATCACATGCATCCTGCAGAAAACCTGGAACCAGAAGTATATAAGGTTGTGGGTGAGATTTATAGTGATATTGAAAAGTATGAGCCTTGGACGGAAGATGCCTCTTATATAGCAGATATAGGTGTACTGACCGACTCAAGCGGATTCCTGGATAATACATATAAAGGTCTCTCAAGAATGCTTGGCGAATTAAAATATGGTTTCGATATTGTAAATGAAGATATGGACCTTACCAAATATCAGATATTAATACTTCCTGATAATATGAAAGTAACACCGGCCTTAAAGGAGAAACTTGAAAAGCATTTATCTGATAATAAGGGGATACTCAGTACTGGAGAAGGTGGCTTAAACCCTGACAAAACCGGTTTTGCGATGACTCAATGGAAATTCGAATATGACGGGCTTGATACTTCCAATTCATCATATTTCCGTATGGTAAAAGATCATGACTGTGGAATCGGAGATATGCGATGGGCAATGTACAGCCATGGAATATTGATGAAAGCTGGTAAAGAGATTGAAATATTAGGAGAGACTAGAGGACCTGCAGAAAATAATGAAACTGAAATCCTTGCTGAATACATAAAACCATATTTCAACAGACACTGGGATGGATTCCACGGCTATTACTATACTCCGCCTGAAAAAGCAACAGGGCATGCTGCTGTAGCTGGAAGTGGAAATATTTATCATATATGTTTCAAGGTCTTTAATGCTTATTATGAAAGTGCAATGCTTTCACATAAAGCTATTGTAAAGTATTGCCTGGAAAAGCTTTTACCTGAACCATCATTAAAATGCAAAGATATACCTTCTACCTCTCGTGTTACTCTTACTAAAAAGGAATATACTGTTCAGCTGCATGTGAAAGCAACTTTCCCCGAAGTAAGAGGCAATATGGATATAATTGAAGAACACCAGATTATTCCTGAAGGTGCAGTTGTATCGGTAAAAGGTGAGTATAAAAAAGCCTATATAGCACCATGCAAGACACCCATTGAAATGATACAGAACAAAAATTATACTGATGTAATTCTTCCACAGGTAAAGGGTTACATAATGATAGTAATGGAAAAGTAAAACCAATAATAAACAATACAAGAACACATTGTGATTTTTTGATAACAGAATCTTCAGGATTTTGGGTGACTTACTAATAAAATATGCACCCTCTATATATTAAATAAATTGACTTTATGCAATATAGCATATATAATAATATTAAGGAAAACGTTATTACAAAAGGGAGCAGATATGAACACAAAACTTGTAGACATAGCAAAACATCTAAATATATCAGTATCAACCGTATCAAGGGTTATTAACGGGAAAGACAGAGTAAGCGATGAAACCCGGGAAAAAGTTTTAAATGCCATAAAAGAGTTTAATTATCAACCCAATGAGATAGCACGCAGCTTAAGAAGTAGAAGCAGCATGACTATAGGTGTGATATTGCCTGATATATCAAATGAGTTCTTTGCGCTATTGATTAAAGGGGCAGAGGCAGTTGCAAAAAATAATGGATACCTTGTTATACTGTGCAACAGTGATTATGATGAAACAATGGAGAAAGAGTATTTAAATATGCTTGCTCAAAAGCAGGTTGATGGAATTATTGTTGCAACAGTATGCAGGGATGGTGAATATTTTGACAAAATACTTAATGGTAGCATTCCTGCAGTTTTTGTTGATAACCTTCCGCAAGTAAAAAGAAACTATAATTTTGTGACTATAGATAATGAAAAAGCCAGTTATGATCTGACAAAGTATCTTATAAGTTCAGGTTATAAAGATATTGCCATTATAACCGGTAAACTCCAGGAAACATCTGCCATTGAAAGATTGGATGGCTGGAAAAAAGCAATGAATGACAGTGGTGTGAAAGTGAATAATGACTTTATTGGGATCGGAGATTTTAAAATTGAAAGCGGTTACAAAACAATGAAAAAGATGTTGGAACTAAACAAGAAGCCTCAAGCACTACTTGCTGCTAATAACTATATAGCTTATGGTGCTGTAAAAGCAATAAGGGAGAAAGGCTTGAGAGTTCCTGAAGATGTTTATGTAGTATGTTTTGATGCAACCGATGAGACAGGATTAATGAGTATAAGACTTCCTTCAATGATACAGCCTGCAGAAAAAATTGGTGAAATAGCACTCGAAATTATTATAAAGAGAATAGATAACAAAGAATTTAAGATTTATGATAATGTAATTCTTGAACCGGAATTTGTAAAATAAGGTTTTCCTACCTCTATTAGGTAGTGTGTTTGCAGGACATGCATTTGCTTTGCTGACTTTCAATCTAAAACATAACCCCTGCAAGTAGTGCAGGAATTGTTAAGATGTTATTAAAACTCCAAAGCAAGTCTGACCAAGGTTGTAATAACGTTTTTACAAATAGACAATAAATTATTTATCAAGCCCAGCTAATTCCTGTCAAGGGTATATGAAAAACATTTTAAGGAGGTTGATTAAAATAGAACTCAATAACGGCAAGAAAATATGGTATTTCCCTGATGGTGAACTGCCTCCACCGGGTGATGAACCTCTTAAAGGTCATGAGTCAATTATTATATTGAATGACAACGAAGGCACAGCTAATGTAATTATGACTCTCTATTTTGCGGACAGGGACCCAATTGAAGATATTAAAATTACTGTAACACCTAAAAGGGTAAAATGCATACGAATGGACAATCCTGAGCACCTTGGGGGAGTAATTTTACCCCGTGAAACACAGTATGCAGCAAAACTTGTCAGCGATATACCTGTAGTAATACAATACGGGAGGCTCGATACAAGGCAGGAAAAAATGGCGTTTTACACAACGATGGGATTAAGCTTTTAGCTTTAGCTCCAAGTTTAATTTTCAAAGCATCAAGTGTAAAGAGACCAGCTTTTATTTATTATGCGTTCGATTGTATACCTTTAGATATATGCTTTCAGTGCTTTGGATATAGCCCTGTCCTCGAAAAGGAAAGATAGTATTTATTTTATAAAATATATTATATAATTGAAAGTGAGGTTTCACACATGAGTAGAATAATGATACCTGATTGGGAATACAAAGAAAGGGTTAAAAAGGCTTCAAAGCTTGCAGGAGAAAAGGGACTTGATATATTCCTTGTAAATTCCAATGAGGCAGATTATGCAAATGCAAGGTACTTTAGCGGATTTTGGCCTTTATTTGAAAGAGCCGGAGTTGCTATTACACCTGAAGGTAATGCTGCTTTGATCGTAGGCCCGGAAAGTGTAATATTTGCTTCTGATGTAAGCAGAATCGAGAAAATTTTCACGTCACTTGACTATCGTGAATCAGCAGACCCGTCTTATCCAGAAACTAAAACCAGTACATATAAAGACATATTCAATGCTCTTGGTGTAAAAGGAGAAAAAATAAAAATAGGAATAGGCAGTTTTCTTGATACTAACGCTGTTATGCTAGAGAGCCTGAGAGCCAACTACCCGGAAGCAGAAATAGTAAAAGCTGATGATATTATGCTTAATCTGCGAGGTATAAAATCAGAAAATGAATTGGCTTGTATGAGAGAAGGATTCCGCATAACTGAACTGGCAATTCAGGAAGTTATCAAAAACCTGAAACCTGGTGTTACAGAGTTGCAGATGGTAGGTATTGCACAGAGGGTTATATATGAAAATGGTGCAGAGTATGAAGGACTTCCAATGTATGTTTTCAGTGAAAAATCAACCAGGCATGCAATTTCCAGATCATCTCACAGAATTATAGAAAAAGGAGACCTGGTACAACTTAACCTATCCGCAAAAGTAGACGGCTATTCACCAAGTGTTGGAATGCCTGTATGTGTTGGCAAACTTACTGAGGAAAAAAGAACATTAGTAGAATTCGGTCTTAGGGCACATAATTGGACGGGAAAACAAATTAGAGCAGGAATACCCGCATCTGATATTGCAAAAGGTTATTATGATTTATTTGTATCAAATGGTTATAAGGATAATTATGTATATGGCCCTTGCCATGGAACAGGAATGATAGAAGTAGAAGCTCCATGGATGGAGACTAATTCAAAATATCTGCTTAAACCCAATATGACTTTTCAAATTGACAGTTTTGTATCTGGAAGCACATTTGGTCTGAGATGGGAAAAAGGAATTGTTGTTACTGAAGCTGGCTGCGAAAGCCTTTGCAGTCCTATAGGAGAAATTATTGAATTGGATTTTTAAGTTGCTGTGTAAGTCAATATGGTAACAAGTGGAGGCAGTTCGCATGTGAGGACGGTGCCAATGGTTCTAAATCAATGTGGGACTCCTCCATATGATCATTTACCAAAATGATTTAATAATACTTATAAGGATAATACTGATAAGGTTATCAAGATAAATTAAGGTGGCAGGCTGGATGACAAGCAAGAACCGTCCACCCTTGTCTTTCGCTCTGGCTTGTCATTCTCACTTGCCTTTGAAAGGAGCAAAAATATGAAACTGGAATATATATTTCCAAAAGACGTTGATAAAGCAAAGGCTGAAAAATGGCCGCTTGTAATTCCTGTTGGAACAATTGAGTACCATGGACCGCATTGCTCTTTTGGCTGTGATACTCTTATTGCATATGGTCTGCTTGAAAGACTGGAAAAGGAAAAAGACATAATAATTGCCCCTCCTGTATGGTATAGCCCTGCAAGCTATGCTGTAGCCGGGCCTGAAAAAGGTACAGTGCATGTTGGCGCAGACATATTCGAACAAAACATATACTGCATATTGAAATCACTTCTCTATGGCGGGTGGCGTAATATATACCTGCTTATACATCATCAATATGAGCAGGAAAACCTTCTTCCAATGACATTAAGCTGTATGAAAGCAGCTAAAAAACTTACCTTTGAATTTCTCGAAGATAACAGAGGCATTGGATGGTGGGGCAGCAATAGCAACAAAGAGTTTTATGATCAGCTTGATGGCCAGGATAATCCATGGAACTGGATTACAGTATTACCTTGCATGAGCAGGGAAGTACAGTCCGCAACAGGATATGACCATGCAGGCAAATGGGAATGCTCAATACTAAGTGCCCTTTATCCTGAGACAGTCGTAAAAGAGTA
>OFEK01001011.1_pt1 | contig 21683 bp, 16 predicted proteins | sample 1521131 | NCBI WGS metagenome assembly OFEK01 (sample SAMN05720209, study PRJEB24109) | activated sludge metagenome | isolation source: Anaerobic digester | place: China | collected 2015-12-16
AGCCTATGTGATCATTGTAAAAGACTAGTGCTTAAAATAAATATGTCCCACAGCCTTTAATTTCCATATATTTATATATTGGTTAGATTTGTTTTGTTTAGAATTATTCTTCAAGGTGATTAAAATGAGAAAAATGATCTTATTATTAATAATTGTGATTTTTATAGTATCTGTTTTTAGTGGATGTTCGTCAGATGAAAAGTATATCTGGTCAAAAACTTACGATAGTGGCAAAGATGATTTTGCTTTAGGTGTTGCCGCCGACACAAGTAACAATACCATAGTAACAGGGTATGTATCAAATGGCAATGACAATGACATTTACACAATTAAATACAATCCCAATGGCAACGTTTTATGGGAAAAATTATACGATGGAGGCAACAATGACTATTCATTAGCAGCTGTCACTGATTCTGGCAATAATGTCATAGTTACTGGTTTTGTGAATAACGGAGTAAATAATGATTACTTCACAATAAAGTATGACATAAATGGTAATATAATTTGGACTAGATCTCATGATGCTGGGAACAATGAAAATGCACAAGGCCTAGCAACTGATTCTAAAGATAATATTATCGTTACGGGAGAGGCATATCCAGGAATTGATGTTAATTTTTATACAATAAAATATGATACAGATGGCAACATTATATGGGAGAAATCATATGACGGCGGGAATAAGGAGCATGCATTTGATGTTGCGACTGACTCAAATGACAACGTAATTGTTACCGGATATTCCTCCAGCGGCTCAGGTTATGATTTCTGTACTATAAAATATGATCGTGACGGAAAATTTTTATGGAAGAAAACATACGATGGGGGAAATACTGACAAGCCCTATGGAGTGGCAACAGATTCAAATGATAACATAATTGTTGCAGGAGAAACTCTAAATGGCAATAATGTGGATTTCTTAATGGTAAAATATGATCCAAATGGAAACATCATATGGACAAAAACTTATGACACCGGCAATGATGACTATGCATTGGGTCTAGCAACTGATTCGACAGGCAACATAATAGTAACAGGGTATATTACAAAGGATCAAAAAAAGAATTTTTATACAATTAAGTATGATCCACGGGGCAATATTTTATGGGAGAAGTCGTATAACGGTGGAAAAGATGGCTATTCGCTTGATGTGGCAATTGATCAAAACAATAAAATAATAGTCACAGGTTATGTCTTTAATGGAACAAACAATGACTTCTTCACAATCAAGTATTAATTTATTTTTTATTAATTAGCATCTCGGGAACAGTTGTAATCGCACCTTTCGCTTCCCTTATATCCATGCCTAGTGTACATCCAAAGGATACAAGGGCCAAAGGAGTTTTGATCTCGTTTGCTTCTCTAGCACCAGAAGTTAAAACTATTGGAAATAAAAACTTTTTATAAGCCTTAAGCAACTCTCTATTAGTCTCTAGAATCTTTGTCCTTCTGTATCTCTGGGTGATAACAATATCTTGGACGTTTAATTCAAAACCAATTGTATTTTCCCTGGCCAGATCAAAACAGACTTTGTCAAGATTGTCAGGATTAGAAATAAAAGTAATTTCTTTGATTTTGAGTGCCTCTCTATTTTCTTTTGAATCCCTGCCTTTGAAGATTATAACGTCTATATCTTCTGCTCTTCTAATAATTTTCTTAGCGTTTCTGGATTCATCGTCAATTTCAATTCCAAAAAGAATGCCCTCTTTTTTATTTTTGTCAAAGCTATCTAAAACGACCTTGTAATTTTCTGCATTGACATGTTTAACTAATGCTGTTTTTGAAAAATAAGATGAAGGATAACCTCTAAGATCAATTGCCGAATAGTAGCTTCCCATTCTCGATAACCTTTTCCCTACTTTTTGGATATGTGACAAACTTCATTGATATTAGTATGTCACCGTTATCATCAATAGTGAAATCATCGTTAAATACTCTTTCCTTGCTCATTCGGACGAACAATATCCCGTCTTCATCAAGCCTTTTTTCAAGAGTTTCAAGGATGTATCCTTTGTCAACTATTGTTAAAAAATTTGAAACAAAATCCTTTATCTCTTTATTCTTAGAAAGCTCAACATTAATTATTGTGATTTCATTGCCAAAATGGCCGTAAGTCCTTTTTTCACTAAAAGAAATGTCAAAAGAAAAAAATTTGGAAAGTAAAGATTTTACTTTCTCTATATCTTCAGTTGCGTGCGAAAATGTTTCTATTTGTATCCATGCGATACCAAACGGATTCAACCTTACTTACCTCTGTTTCCTCGGGCTTTAAGTGAAGGTCTTAATTTCTCAGCACCTTTTCCTTTGTGTCTAAGTCCTCTCGATCTCTTGCCGGCTGAGGTCAAACCTCTGAATACTCTTCTCTTGTGCTGCCTTTCGCATATCCAGTTAATTCTTGGGTCTGCGAATATTTCTGGTGCAAAAGGATCAACTAGAATGACTTCATAAAAGACACGCTGTCCATCTTCGCCAACCCAGTATGAGTTTAAGACTTCAAGATTTGGAAACTTCCTTTGAACACGCTCTTCTGCAATCCATTTAAGACTCTTTTTTGGTGAATATCTCAAGATACCTTTTGTTGCAGGTCTTCTACCACCTTTTATTGTTGGTCTCTTTCTTCCACCCCTTAAGACTCTAGTTCTTGCAACAATAAATCCCTTTTTAGCCTTGTAACCAAGTTTTCTCGCTCGGTCTATTCTTGTTGGCCTTTCAATCTTTAGTGTTGTAGGTTCCTTTCTCCACTGGATTAATCTTTCTGTCCAAAGTTCTCGTGTATAACCTTCTTTGGGCTTTTTCCAAGCCTCTTCCATATATTTGTAATATCCCAAATAAATCCCTCCTTATGGTTCGGCAAGCATTTCGCTTGAATCCACATTCCATAGGATAGACAAATGAGTCCTAAAGAGTTTTTAAAGGTTTCGTGAGAATAATCCTGTGTTTTCCAGAAAATATATAAGTAAATTCAATATAACCTTTTTAATGAAGATTCTAGTCGGCTCTAAAAATCCTGTGAAGATAGATGCTGCAAAGGAAGCATTTTCTTCTTATTTTAAAGATCTTGAAGTGGAAGGAGTAGAAGTTCCTAGTTCAGTGTCCGACCAGCCTATAGATGAAGAAACTTTTGAAGGTGCAGAGCACCGTGTCAAAGTCTTAAGAAAATTAAATGACACGGCAAAAATTGGCGCGTCTTTTTTTGTGGGCATTGAAGGGGGCGTCATTAATATTTATTCAAAGTGGTTTGGCATTGGTGTAGTGTGTATAATGGATACTAAGGGCAATATTGGATTTGGTGTTTCTCCTATGTTCGAACTGTGGAGTGACGCTATGGAACAAGTTCTCGATGGAGTTGAACTTGGAGACTTAATGGCCGAGGTAACAGGAGATCCTCAAATAAAAAGAAAAGGTGGCGCTGTTGGATTTTTAACAGACGGAGTCGTTGAGAGAAAAAATCTTTACATCTCTGCCCTTGAACTTGCAATCATACCTTTCATAAAAAAGGATCTCTATTTCAAGCATGTATAATCCAAAAATCTTTACAAAGAAGTTATAAGGATAAAAATATTATTCCTTTCGATGAAAAAACAAAAGCACATTGTTGTTTATGGGTATTCTGAAGAGGATGTTAACAAGCTAAAGACCTTCTTTGATAATAAACTTGACATTAGCCTAGAAATAAGTTCTGCTTCTGGAAAAGAAAATATCAAAATAGCAGATATAATTGAAAGTAACGAAAATGTTTTCTTTGAGGATAAACAGGATAAAGTTTTGATGTTTCTGGATTTTTTGGACGAGGAAATAAGGTATCTACTATATAATTTTTCTGATATTAATATAGCAAAACCTTTATTTTGTGTTCTAACAGAGCATAATATAAACTGGAACTTTGATAGGTTAATTTTGGACTTGATAGAGGAAAGAAAATATTTCGAAGAAAACAAAAAGCTGAAAAGTGATTAATTATGGAGTTAACTGAAATGCCAAATATAGGCAAAGAAGCGAGTAAGAAACTCATATCTGTTGGAATTGACACCCCCGAAAAACTTATTGAATTAGGGAGTAAGGAGGCATTTATTAGAATAAAAGCTATTGATAACACTGCATGTTTTAGTATGCTTCAAGCGTTAGAAGGGGCTATTCAAGATGTTAGGTGGCATTATTTGCCTGATTCTACAAAGAAAGACTTGAAGGAATTTTTTGACTCATTTAAGTAGACTGATCTCAGAAATATAGGATTCTATCCTTTCTTTTATTAGGTCTGATCTCTCAATTATCTCTTTCTCAACAGCTTCATTTTTATATATGGGATCTTTGGGGAATTTCAATTTATTCTGTAGCAGCGATATATCTGTCATGCTCCCTTTAAATCTTCTTTTTGAAATCTTTTCAAATTCTTGTATCTCTGAAGTGAGAGATTTTCCAAGTTTTGATCCGTAAAACTTTTTCCATGAAAACTTTGTTATCCCGTTTGAACCTGCCAATAATAGAGGTCCTACTAGATTTATTCTATCTGACCAAATACCGGTAACGATTTCTAGTTTTGGGAACATTAATCTTGTTTCTGATACAACATCAAGATAATATAAAGAAGTCGGGGGCACTGAATCTTCAAAAATAGTACCTTTATGGGGATTTAAGGAATAAAATGTCACTCTATCTATTTTATAATTTTTGATTATCTCAAAAAGATTTTCAAGATCTTCCCTCTTCTCACCAATGCCTAGTATTATTGTAACGCCTTTCTTGTATCCAAGCTCAGTTGCAACATCTAAGAAATTCATGAGCTTATCCCAGTTTTTTGAAGGACACAGTTTTTGAAAGAGCTCTTCAGTAAAAGTTTCTATAGACGCAGTAACACCTTTCAATTCATTTTCGAAAACAGATAGATCATCTCTTTCAAGTATTCCAGTATTTAGCCATACTGGATCACCTGTTATACACGCAATCCCTTTGACTATATCTGCTATTTTTTTGGTATCATAAACGCCATAACCTGAAGATAAAAACTCCACCTTCCAATTTGCCATTTTTACAAGAAAAGCTTCGGCAAAAAGTGATTCAATACTCCTCAATCCTTTTTTTGGGCTAGATTTAATAGTAGACATATAGCAGAATTTGCAGTCTTTTAGATCACAGTGGTAAGATAAAAAAATTGCCCTTTCGATATTTATAGAATCAAAATGTTTTTCAGTTACTCCAAACGCCTTTGTTAATCTATCCGGAAAATCCATTATATCCCTAAAGTTTTTTAGAATTCTTCCATAGGAATTCAAAGTTTGATATCGACCAGTCTAAAAATCTAATATCATTCCCTTCTATTATGTTAAGATAATCAAATTCATTTTTATGATCTTCAAATCCTATCCAAGAAAAATTCCTATCGCACACCTGCATAACGCAGTACATATCCTTTCTCTCTACAAATCTCACTTCATATTTTTGATTATCCAAGAGATAGTCATTTTTATTCAGTTTGTCTATTTCTTCTATTGGATATATTATCCTGAGGTTTACGCCATCACCCATTCCTGAAAATATATCTTGGATGTCCTTTGAAATCCTAGAGAATACTCCCAGGTGCTCAGTTTTAGAACCCTTTACATTTTTTGAGATGAATGGGAAGACATCAAGGGATGTAAGATGACTCAATTTATTTTTTTCCCAGCTCAAGAAATCTCTAACAAAACAGTTTGGGATCTTTTCTATATTGTGTTTTTCAATAAAATCGGAATATTTCTCGACATTGTTTTCTAGGTCTTGGAGATTTTTGATCTGTGATTTGTAAATTTGCCCCTGTTTGGATAAATAAAACTGGGTTCCATCCTTGGCGGCAAGCTTTTTTTCAACAAAGAGATTTAACTGGGTAGAAACATCCTGCCATCTCATTTCTAGCTTCTTTGCAATATCAAGACTTTTTTGAGGATTAGTAAGGGACAATTCATCCAGTATATCCATTCGCTTCTGGCTGTTAAGAATAAAATTCCAAAGTTCCATCAAAATCCCATCTTAATTTTAATGTGTTAATATAAAAATAGAGGATTATACAATATTTAAAGATATTGTATGCCGATATTTGAAATAATATTTATTTTACCATATAATTAATTAATTCAATTAATAAATTTTTATTATAATAGTTATATTATAATTTTATTTAAAAATTCGTATTACAAGCGAAATATTTATAAATATCGTCCTGTTATTCTATTCGTGGTTTAAAATGTTCGGAATTTCTGATCCATGGGTGTGGTCCGCATATCTGTTGACCATTTTGTCTACTCTACTATGCGTAGGGTGGTCTGTATTCAAATTGAAGGAGAATAAAGAGTGATATTATGGAAAATACAGCTATATCAATTATTGTAATATTCTGTTATCTTACTGTTACTGGTTTTCTAGCCCACAAAGGATGGAAGGAAACAAAAAACAAGGAAGATTATATGTTGGCTGGAAGGAATGTCCACCCATACATTATTGCTATATCCTACGGTGCTACTTTTATTAGTACATCTGCAATTGTGGGATTCGGAGGATCCGCCTCCATGTTTGGAATGGGAATATTATGGCTTACAGTCATGAATATCTTCGTTGGAATATTCTTAGCATTCGTAGTTTGGGGCAACAGAGCAAGGCACGTTGGACAAAATTTAGGTGCACTCACATTCCCTGAAATTGTTGGTAAGAGATTCAATTCCAAGACTTTACAAGGTTCCTTTGGTCTCCTCATCACTATATTCATGCCTTTGTATGCTTCTGTCGTCATAATTGGAGCGGCAAGAATGATAGAATCAACATTTAATCTGAATTTTAATCTTGCCTTGATTGTAATGACGGGGATAGTTGCAGGTTATGTCTTATTTGGGGGATTACTAGCAGTCTTATACACCGATGCATTGCAAGGGACAATAATGGCAATTGGAATGATATTGCTTTTAGTGGGTACTTATGCTGCATTTGGGGGCGTAACAGTGGCCCACCAGTCACTTGAAAATTTTCAATTTACAGATTCTTATGCATTGCTGACCAATAAAGGGGCGCCTCTTAGTGTATTTGGCCATCAAGGATTTACTTCTTTTCCTACTATGAGTTTGGGAAATACTCCCGCAGACGCCAGTGGACTAAATGACACACAAGGTATATTCTGGTCTGTTCTTATGGGCCTAATATTCGGAGTGGGTGTAGGGGTACTCGCACAACCCCAGCTTGCCGTCCGTTGTATGACTGCAAAAAATAAACGTGATCTTACTAAAGCTGTGGGGATAGGAGGAGTTTTCATCCTTTTGATGACAGGTGTTGCTTTTACAGTCGGATCGCTTACTAATGCATACTTTGAAAAAGAGGGTGTGGAAGTAATTAAAGCTGAATATAAACCAGGACTAACAAATCAACAGATCCGGGATTTGTACTTCAAATACGATGAAAGTGGTAAACTTGTTGGAAGGCCTTCAGAGTATGTTTACTGGACCGATTCTGCGATACCTGAATATGTCAATTACAGGTTCCCAAGTTGGTTTGTTATACTATTCATGATTACTCTAATCTCCGCAGCAATGTCCACTATTTCCGGACAGTTCCACGCTATGGGTACTTCATTTGGGCATGACTTCTATCATGTATGGATAAGAAAGTCATCAGACAAGATTAACGCTGTAAATGTGACAAAAATAGGCATTGGTGCAACTGTCTTAGTGTCACTTGCATTGGGTTACGTACTTCCGCCGGCAGTAATTGCTAGAGGTACAACAATATTCATGGGTATGTGCAGTGCGGTATTTTTGCCCGCTTACACAGGAGCTTTGTTTTGGAGAAGGGCTACAAGAATCGGTGCAATAGCTTCAATGTCCGGAGGATTTTTATCCTGGCTGATATGGACACTATTCTTTAAGGCATCTGAATCAGAGCCTTTGAGAGTGTGCCAATGGATATTTGGTAAACCAGTATTACTAAATGCAAAAGCTTCTTTGACACAGCTTGACCCATTTTTCATTGCAATACCAATATCAGTTGCACTTATGATAATTGTAAGTCTATTGACAAAACCACCCGAGAAAAAACTAATCGACAAAGCATTCAAGGGACTTTAATATTTTTTTATTTTAATTATTAGATCCTAAATTTAAGTATATAATGATAATAAATAATCGGCAATAGATAAATATTCTTATGGCTAAAAAACGATAGACTTATAATCTATAATTTAATTTATTTTACATGAATAAACCATCGTTTATACTTATTTTATTAGTATCTATATTAAGTTTTTCTTTAATATCTGTGTCTGGGCAGATAATAGATGTAACTATAGACGGAAATTCATCCGTTTATGTATGCTATCCCTATGAGTATAATGTTACTTTAAGAAATACTTCAAGTACTCTAACTGCTAGTAATATTAATTATACGGTATCTTTGCCGACTGGATTTAGCACTATGGACCCTTTAACTTACAATATTTCTTCATTGGGTCCTGGAGTTACCGATAAAATAAAGATTAGCCTTAACACTTTGTGTAATGCCGAAGTTGGTAACATTTCTGTTAATGGTGGTTATGATTATAACAATACCTCCACTACACTATCTTTTACAAAGCCAATCACAGTTTATCAAGGTGCTGTTACTATAGAAAAAACTCCCTCTACACAGAATGCCACTCTAGAAGAGACAGTTTCTTGGATAATTTCTGTAAAAAGCACTGGCTTTGGACCAATAGAAGATGTAAACATTACTGATATACTTCAACCGGGATTAGAATATTTATCTTCTTCCCCCTTAGGAGTTGTTAAATCACCTGGAACAATTGAATGGTCTTCTTCTGAAATAGCAGCCCTTTCTCATATGGATCCAAACGATGAAGTGCAAATCCAAATTAGTGCAAAAGTAATTGGTTGTACTGGGCTTTATGACACAGCTAGAGTTAAATGGGGCTGTGGCAGTGGATGTGAAACTCAGGAAACTATAGCGAGTATAGCATTTCAGCCAAATCCACCTAAAATTGATTATACCGTCCCCTCTTTTAATTTAACTTACTGTGGAACTGGGAACACTTTTACAATACCGATTACAAATACTGGTGGAAAAGCTTATGATTTTAATATTTCTGCAGATTTTGGCAGTTTGACTGTTGCAAATATTACTTCGCCCTCTGGAGCATCTTACAATCCGACTGGAAAGTATTTTATTCTTGGAGATATTCCGAATGGAACTACTAATCTAACATTTGATCTAGTCCCAGTTAGTGGTTGGTGCAGTGATTCTTTACCTTCTGGAACGGTGATATTTGAGCCAGAGTACTTATACTGTGACCAAGAATTCCTTCCACCAGTAAAGATGGGAAGTTACTCTGTTCAAGGTGTTCCTTCCTTATCTGTATCAAAAACAGGGGCCCCAGGATCCATTTATTTGGGGGATAGTATAACCTATAATATTGTTGCATCATACTCTGGGCCCTTAACTTGTGGAACAGGGAGTGCTTCAAACATTTTAGTTGTTGATACAATACCAGAGGGATTTTCCATAGTAAACAATGGGGGAGGAACGGTAGTTGGTAATACTATTACCTGGAATGTGGATCCTGCAACTGGATTAAATACTTCTATAACAATACAATCCCCTACTTACACTCAATGCCAATACTGCTATACTACAATAACTAACACTGTAAATGCTTCAATGACTGATTGTTGTGGCTGTTCCAAAACTGAATCATCTTCTCAGAGTACAATTCTTGAATGTTCAGAAAGTATGACTTCAAACAAAACAATTTCCTCAAACTATAACTATGAAAAATGCACACCAATAGAATATACAAATACCTATAATTTCCCCGATGATGGATTTTGGGACGATGTATACATAGGGAACCTTAAATTTAGAGAAGAATTGGCAAACAATCAAGTTCTTGTTAGTCCCGTAATTATTACAATTGACACCTGCAGTGTTACCTATACTCCACCGTCCTCAACATATCTAGACGTCAATTTCTCAGATACTAATCTACAGGCTCTCATATCAACTTCTTGTGGTGGCTTAGATGCAACTACAACAAATGTTAGAAACAGAAGAATTACCGTTGAGTATAATCTATCAAATCAAAATTCATCACAACCCCTCTGTAGCAGTAATTATGCATTTTTTGATTGGTCAATATTAGATACAGGAAAGGATACTAGTGGCAATTGTTATGGATCACGGCAAATAAGAGAGGGAGTTTTTGTAACAGTGAATGGGGCCTCAATGAACGTTGAAATAACTGGACTTCCTACTATAATTGATAGGTGTGGTACATATATCGTGAGGCTGAACATTAATAGAGACTCAGTCGGTGGCGCCTATGATGTCAACGTTTCTTTCCCAACAAATAATTATCATATTAATAGTATCACATTTAATGGCGTTACACCTATAGAGATACCTGGTCCAGCAGGTTATGGGTGGAAATATGGGGATTTCTTTGTTAATAATAATTCGGCAAGTATTGATCTTAATGTTACTAAGACCTGTGATTCAAATGGGCAGATGAATGCAAATGTAGTATGGCATGATAGATGTAATAATGACGTTTCTGGAAATATATGTAATGATAATACATCTTCTTCTCCTAGATTAATACTATCTGGCAACGTATGTCTAATGAAAGTTCCAGAATTATTATGGGCTACTACAGATAAAGCTCAATGGAAACTATGTTTGACAAACGCTGGAAGCGGGGCAAGTTACAATGTTTGGCTAGAAGATGTTATAGGCCCAGGGCTTTCATATAACTCATCTATCGGAACATATTCTCAACTTTATATCAATCAAGATAGAAATGGCAATCCAATTAACGGCGCAACATGGATTATCCCTAAAATAAATGCCGGTGATAAAACTGAGATAATATTTACTGCTAATATTAATTCATGCACAAATCTAACAAATAATGCATCAACAAGCGCTGGCTGTTTAGGATTCAATTGTCAAGATATAAAGACCGATGCGGCTTCAGTTAGAATACCAAATAGTAACGCTATCACAACTAATGAAATTCCTCAATCGATAAATATGTGCGATGAACAAACTGCAACTGTCAAAGTAAAAAATACTGGATTAACTTATGTTTATGATGTCAATGTTACAGCGACACTACCAACTGGAATATCATATGTAACTGGATCAAGCCCAGATCCTGAGAATACTGGCGTTAATCCACTTAGATGGACCAAAGCCCAAATACCTGCATTAGGTGCCATAGCACCTTCAGCTGAAGTAACAATTACATTCAGAATTCGTTCAAGCTGTAATATGCCTTCATCTGGTACTTTTACTTCTCAAGCTAGTTACTTGACTCCATGCAATGATTCAAAAATATCCCCACAAGCCAATTCACAGATAACTAGAGTAACCCCTACTTTATCAATACAAAAACAAGGAAGAAATTATACCACTGGATCGTCATATGCCAATAATGTAGCAGCAGAACCTGGTGACATTGTTGAATGGAGGATTGTTATTACAAATAGTGGCAACGCCCCTGCAACTAATGTAGAATTTTATGATGCTTTACCATCTAACATGACATTTGGAGGTATAAGTACAAGTCCATACCCTGCTGTTACAATATATCCGAGTCCTGGAACCTCAGGAAGTCCATGGATACACGGTACTTTGACAAATGTTTCTGGAAGTAACACTGCTACTTATTACGTTTGGGGAACTGTAGATTCAGGCGAATGTACTAACCCCATAAACAATATTGCTTATGTTAGATATGGATGTGATAATGGCTGTAGAATCCCTTCTCCCGATTACACTGCATCTACAGGTCGTGCTTTAAGAACAAGACCGAATTTTACTTTATCACAAACTATCGGCACATTCACCACTTGTGAAGGTATTATTACAATTAACATAAGAAATAATTCTGGTTATCCAACAGCTTACAATGTACTTTTAACATCTACACTCCCCCCAGGTTTTGTGTTCGACTCTATGATTACTGGGCCAGATCCAATCCCAAATCCACCGTCTAATCCTTCTCAACCTGTATGGTCATTAGGAAATATGCTTGCAAGTTCAACAAATACAGTCCTTCAATTTAGAGTTAAAAATGACGATTCAAGCTGTGGAACAGTTACTCCGGGGAACAATATAATTAAAGTTGATTATCAAGACCGTTGCGGGAACAATCTAGTCCTAAATTCAACTAGCTCTAGTGTTACCCCACTTAAACCAAACTTAATTATAGAGAAATCTCCTGAAGTGCAGGTTGTAGCAATTAATGGCCAGGCAAACTGGACTATAACTCTTAGAAATACAGGAAATACCAATGCGAATAATGTCACAGTCACCGATATTTTAGATACAAATTGGAATCCTTCTACAATTGTAGCAGGAACGGGATCTAATGGGGAAGTACCTTTAATTGTTGACAATACTGTTACATGGAAGGTATCTAATCCAATACCTGGGCCTTCTGGAATATGGACGGCTACGATTTCTGCTAATTTGATTGATGCAGCCGGTACAGGAAGAAATGATGTTTATGCTAGAGGAGGATGTCCTTCGGGTTGCGCTTATAGCAGTGCTACAGATAGTGCAACTATCTTAAATCTTGAAGGTATAGCGAAAACATCAAGAAAGCAAACTGCCACCATAGGAGAAGAAGTGATATTTGATATAGCCGTAAATTACCATGGTGTTGGGTCTGTATACACGAATACTTCGATACTGGATACAATGCCAGGAGGACTTGAATATATCTCTCATACATTTAATGAAACAAACTCTTCCATCCCCCACCCTTACACCCAAGCAGGGCAGTCAATTAATTGGATGTTAGGTACCCCCTCAGGATTACCAAATAGAACATTCACTGGTCCAAATAGCGTCCAGATTGCTTTAACAACTAAAATCAGGGACACCTCTGGAAATATAAACGGTGTTACATTAATTAATCCAGTCAATACAACATTTATCCAGGATGGCAATCCCGGTGACTTCTCCGATAATGATGACGTGCAAATAGTTGAGCCAAATTTAACAATAGCTAAAGATATCAATGGAACAGATTCTATGCAGGCCTTGCCAGGACAGAGCATCCATTATAGAATAGTTGTTACAAACAATGGAACTAGCCCTGCATTTGAAGTTTATATAAGAGACCAAGTTCCAAATGGACTTATACTTGATATTGGCTCCATACAATCTACGCCTAATTCAAATGGAGTATCTATATCAGGAAATGATATTGAGTGGTATTACAACACCATAGTAAATGGAGACAGCGTTACACTCGAATACGATGCAGTGGTCCCACCAAGAGGGGGATTATTTGTAAATAATGCAAATGTTCCCCAGAATGGGTATTCTTCTATGCCTGGTGATGTAACAAGTGAGAGATTCTATGGGCCCCTAAGTGACGATACTCAACTAACAACACCAGGAACAGATTTGACAAAATTGACATTAAACACAGATGCAAATATCCCGTCTCCAGGGGGGATTGTTTACTATAGCCTTACAATTGAAAATTCTGGTGCATTACCATTAAATCCAGTTCAATTGATTGATATCCTTCCGGACGGATTGACATACATAACAGGCACTGCAGATATCAACGGAACATTTAGTGACCCAACAATTGTTCAAAATCCAAATGGAACTGAAACCTTAACCTGGGCTAATCTAAATTCTATTATAGGCCAACCAGAAATGCCTGTTGAACAGTTTATTCTAGTTAAATTCCAAGCACGAGTAGATCCAGGTAGAATTGGGACATTCATCAACGAAGCAACTGTAATAGGTACCGTAGTAGGTTTGGGCGATGTAACAGATAAAGATGATTCACCTGTGGGTGTTAAAGAGCCAGCAATAAACATAGTTAAATCGGTAGACCCGCCATATGGAAAAGTAGGATTTGAAAATAAATTCACACTGAAGGTTACAAATACTGGAGAACTTCCATTAAATCCTGTATATGTTAAAGATACCCTTCCAAAGGGACTTGTATATGCAGGCGGTGCCAATATTCCACCAGATTCTGTTATCATGAACAGTGATGGAACTACAACTATTCTTTGGAGTAATATAGGGGCTTTAGAAGTTGGAGAAAGTAGGCTAGTTATCTTCTCTGCTAAATTCAATGGATTGGAGAACAAGAGCATCAACTATGTATTGACAGAAGGACAACCCCCTAACGGAGATCCAGTTACTGACGATGATCAAGTTGAGATTCTTAAAAAATCTGGAAGCAATCCAAGGGAGACCTTAAGGATAATTACTGGAAGCTACATGAAGAGATGCGATCTTTGTAATAACGAAGACTTACTCCAAGAAGCTAGAAAATTAATCACAACTCAAAATATAGTTGACGAAGAAGATACTTGCTGTAGGCCTGAGAATATAATAGAAGATCTAAAGTTTGAGATACTAAAGAAAGGCCTTGATAAGGACCCACGATACATTAAAGCCTTGAAACTATTAGACGACGCAGATCAACTATGCGAAGAGGCCCAAACTAATTACGACAAAGGTAACTATGGTCAAGCACAGAGACTAACTAAAGATAAGTGTGAAGCAATAACTGAAGCAATTAAGCTTCTAATGGAGATACTTTCAGAGAAAAAATAAATAATTTTTTATTTTAAGGTAAAAATACCTCATTTTCTATTTTCTGAGGCAAGTATTCTTTAGCGACAAACTCTAGAGATTTGTTTGCAAGGGCCTGCTGCTCTATCCTGACTCCAAGCTTTAGGCATTTCTTCATTTGCTCTTGCCAGTCCTTGTGTTTAAACCACTCGTATTCCATTATTTCGTTTATTCTCTTTTTGTCCATATCTTTTAGCTTTTCTGTAACTTTCTGAAGTTCATAGTCTTCGATATCGTCCATAGTCATGCCTATAAACTTTGCATCAGGCACTCCTAATCTTCTAGAAAGATATGCTAAATTCATTGATCCCTGCTTTATTGTAGAATAGATATACCATCCATAAGGATCTCCATCTGTAAAGACGTAAACTGGCAAATTCTTTTCTGTATGTAGTCTGTTTATCAGTCTTCTGATACCTCTTGGGGCCTGCCCTTGACACGCAACTAGCAACGCATTGTTTTTCTGAGCAAATTTTTCTTCAATAAGCCTATCGCACATTGCAGCTGTCTCAATAACAAGAATATACTCGGCGTTTACATTTAAGAAGTCAATTTCTTCAACTGTACCGGGTACAGCCCATCCACCTCTTCCAAGCTTTGAAGCGTTGAACTCATCTTCGCCATCTTTTAGAACTATATCTCCGTAAATATAACCTCTTCTGTCTGCTGTGAGATTGAGCTCTTCTCTTAGGATGTCAAGTGCCGTTTCTATATCTTCAATGATTGGATTAGATTCAGCCTGATCGTCAAATGTATTTTCTTTAGAACCTTCAACTGTATGTTTCAAGGCATAATACAACTCTCTGATACCGGCATGTTTATTCTCCTCAACAAGCCTTCTACAGTAAGAGGCAACAAGCACGGTCTGCATGAATTTCTTTGTGTGTGCAACGTTTAAGAAATGCCTTTTAGAGAACTTGTCTCCAAGTTGAATAACTTTCTCGTTATCATCAAAAAAGACGTTAGATTTTCCCCTTAGGGGTATCTTTATTGAAGGGCTTTCCTCTTTCATTATCTGTTCATAAATCTCCTCACCAAACTTACCAAGTATGGAAGGAACTTCTTGTGAAGATTTATTGGCCATTCTCAATCACCTCTTCAACATCGTTTTCTTCAGAGACTGTTGTCACTTCTTCCCCATTATTTGCTTCTTCGAAATCATATTTTTTCTCAACAATGTCTGTCAGTGCTTTAATTATCTTAGAATTATCCTCTGCTTTAACTAGGCTTCCAAGGGCATTAGATGTCTCTATAACATATCTCAATAGGGTCTTTTTCTTTGTTAGTTTCTCACTTGCACGTCTCTTTCCAGAAAGATATCTAGATAAAGCTCTTCCTGCATCCATCAATGCAAATCTAATCTCGTTATAGATCTCCTCTTCTGTAGCAATAGCCTGTTTTCCTGCAGAAGTATAAGGTATATGAGTTGAAACAAGATTTACAAATATTGTGAGTGGGGCATTCTCATCTTTTACGCCGTATCTCTTCCACTCGATTGATTTAGCTGCTTCTGTAATGCAACAGCCGCCTTGGTCGAATATTAAGGGGGTCCTGTTAGCATAACGGATAATATCAAGTCCATTGTTGCCTGCACCCCCTCCATAGGCTATGCCAGCTTCTACAATAAAGGCTATACCTCCTTGATAGGTCTGTGGGCTTCTAGTCACGGTATGAACAAATTCAGGCGCTAGAATACCTTCAAGACCAAGCCTAACGGAATCAGCACCAATTGGTATTAGGCCCTCAGTTGGCGGGGCCATGAATGTTATCTGTTTAATAGCATTTACTAACTTTTCAGCGTATTCCCAGTCTACCTTCTTAGGATTTATGTCAAGATCGAGGCCAGAAAGCTGTTCAATCTCCTCAACTTTTTTAGAGGATACTCTTGTGAAATCAGAAACTAGAAAAGTCCTAACTCTAGTGGCGCTTGAATTCTTAATCATGGAAAGTATATCATCAGCAGAACTTCCATGGGGATGCGGCTTCATTTCTTTTGGATGTTTTGGTATTTCTCTCACATTTCTGTCAAATAGAATTTTGGTACCATCTGGCTCGACAAAAAGGATTCTTGTATGTGGATTTGCAATTGCAGTCATCTTAAGGTAACTGTAAGGGCCATATTTTGATCTATTGTATTGAAGATTTTTTGCCTCAAGATTAATTCTCGTACCTCTCCACTTCTCAGGATTCTTTAAAGTTTCACGGGATAGGATCTCTCCAGCATTTTTTTCAACATCTATTTTGATACTAACCTTATTAATTACTTTGTCTCCTGTAGAAGTTACAACTTCAGTTGGTTTTCCAGTGCTAACTTGTGAGTACATAACCGCCCCTGAAACACCAATACCTTGTTGACCTCTTGATTGAATATTTCTGTGGGCCTTGCTTCCAGCAAGCATCTTTCCAAAAACATGGGGTATGTAATCGAGGGGTATCCCTGAAGCATTATCCTCCATTATAACTCTGTAATGTTCGGGGCCGATTTCAGTAATATAAACTGAAATATCCGGAAATAGTCTAGCTTCTTCACAAGCGTCAAGCGAATTTGTAACTCCTTCGTGAACAAGTGTTGTTAATGAACGTAATTTACCAGTATATCCTAACATTGCTGCATTCTTTTTAAAGAATTCAGAAACACTTTGCATTTTAAATGACTTAAATATTTCATCAGCATGTTTGACTTTCGTTTCTGACATCCAATTTCACCTATTGATAACTAGTATTTAATTCTTTATAAGTCTTACTATGGTGAATTTTGTATTATTTTAAAATTTTTGATAGTTTATTAGAAACTTCTTCTATACTAGAATTAACAAATATAGATTTCTTTTTATTATGTTCGCCTTTTACGATAGTGACTTCCCCTAAAATGCCCTTAAAAAAAGTCTGAATCTCTTTATTGGCCTGGCCCTTTATGGCAGGGGAAGTAATTTTTAGCCTTATTCTCTTGCTCCACTCGTTGTATTCAATATGAAATTCACTCGAGTTTGAAACAACTTCAATGTCGATTAAAGTGCCCCATCTGCTTTCTTTTAGAGCTTCCCTCATAGTACCACTCATTAGTTTTATAAACTTAATAAATTGAACTCTTAAAAAGTTACTTAGAGGTAATTATGGCAAAAATAACTTTTTTGGGTAGTGGCGGAGGAAGATTTATGACCATTACCCAAAAGCGCGGTACAGGTGGATTCTATATTGAAGATAGAATAAATATTCATGTAGATCCGGGACCAGGTGCTCACCTCAGATCAATTCAGAATGGGCTTGACCCAAGAAAGATTGATGCTCTTTTAATCTCACACTGCCATACAGATCATTTTAATGATGTTCCCATAATGGTTGAGAGTATGACAGGGGGAATGTTGAAAAAAGAGGGATATGTAATTGGTAGCAAGAGCGTCATTGAGGGGAGAGACGAGTTTGCTTCAATTATTTTTCCTTATTACAGAAAAAATTTGAAGGGAGTCTTATCTATGATTCCAGGAGAAAATATCGAGATCAAAGGACAGAAAATTGAAGCAACAAGGGCAAAGCATTCAGACCCATTTGGAATTGGATTTAAAATTTTTACAGATTCAGGAGCAATTTCGTATACTTCTGATACTGAGTATTTTGATGGCATGGAAAATCAGTATATGGGGTCTAGGGTAATGATACTAAACGTTACAAGACCAAACGGCGACAGAATTCCATTTCATCTTACAACTGAAGACGCAAAAAACATTGTAAAGAAGGTCAATCCTGAAGTGGCAGTAATCACACATATTGGTTACAGGATGCATCTTAAGGGTGCTGAAGAAGAAAGGCGCTATATCCAGGAGGGCACTGGAGTCAAAACTTTAATTGCTGATGAAGGATTAAAGATTTATATGAATGGGCAACTTAGCTACCAAGAGACGGTGAAATAATGTTGGATAAAGACTATGACGGTAAACAGATTGAAAAGAAATGGCAGAATCATTGGCTTGAAAAAGAGATATTCAAATTCAACCCAGATAAAAGTGGCGAGGTATATGTCCTTGATACGCCACCACCATTTACTTCTGGTTCACTCCACATGGGCCATGTAATGGATTTCACATGGATTGATTTTATTCAGAGATATAAGAGGATGAGGGGATTCAATGTCTATTGTCCTCAAGGTTTTGATTGTCACGGTCTTCCAACAGAGTTAAAGGTTGAGCATGAGTTTAAAATCTCTAAAGATGATAAAGAAGCCTTTATTGAAAAATGTAAAGAGTGGACTGCTCAATGTGTTGACAGGATGAGAAGACAGATGACCGATATCGGTTACTTCCCCGATTGGTCGAGAATGTATCTCACAATGAAACCTGAATATGTTAAGCTTATTCAAAAAACATTAATTGATTTTTATCAGAAGGGGTATTTATTCAGAGAAAAACACCCCATCCTTTGGTGCCCAAGATGCATGACCGCTTTAGCAAAAGCTGAAGTTGGCTATGAAGAAAAAGATGGAAAACTTTACTATCTCAAACTTCCAGTTGAAGGTGGAAAAGAGCACGTTGAAATTGCGACGACAAGACCAGAGCTAATGCCTTCTTGCGTCGGAGTGTTCTTCAATCCAAAAGACCCTAGATATGAAGCATTCAAGGGCAAGAATGTCATCCTTCCTTTGTTCGACAGAAAGGTACCTATCCTCTCAGATGAAGAAGTTGATATGTCCTTTGGAACAGGCATAGTTTATTGCTGTACTTATGGAGACGAGCAGGATATACTCTGGCAGAAGAAGTATGATCTTGATGTAATTACTTCCATAACGGAGGATGGAAAGCTAAAGGTCGGGAAGGAATATGATGGGCTTCCAGTTAAAGAAGCAAGGAAAATAATAGTTTCTGAATTAAATGATTTAGGCCTTCTCATAAAAGAAGAGAAAATGAAGCACAGGGTATTGCTTCATGTTGAAAGAGGTTCATGCAAATCACCAATTGAGCTCTTACCAATGGAGCAATATTTTATCAATGTAAGGGATTACAAGAAGAACCTTATTGAAAATGGAAGAGAGATAGCTTGGTATCCAGAGTATATGTATGATAGATTCTATGACTGGACCGATTCAATGGACTGGGATTGGATCATTTCAAGACAGAGGGTATTTGGAACACCTATACCTTTCTGGAAGTGCAAAGACTGTGGAGAATTAATGCCTGCAAAAGAGGAATGGCTTCCAGTTGACCCCAGGTTTGATGTGCCAAAAGAAAAATGCAAATGCGGGTCAAATAATTTCATCGGTGAAATAGACGTGTGTGACTGCTGGGTAGATTCATCAGCAACACCTCTTGCAATTTCAATGTATAACAGGGATGAGAACTTTTTCAATAAGACATATCCGGCAACTATAAGGCCACAGGGTTACGAAATCATTAGAACTTGGCTGTTTTACACTTTATTTAGATGTAATCTTATCACAGGTAAGAATCCTTGGAGCGAAACATTAATCCACGGTATGGTTGCAGGTCCCGATGGTAGGAAGATGAGTAAATCTCTTGGAAACGTCATTGAACCTGATGAGCCACTTAGTAAGTACTGTGCCGATGCATTGAGGCAGTGGGCACTTCTTGCTTCTAAGGGTGAAGACTTCCCATTTTCGTGGAAAGAAATTGAGCATGGTAACAGATTTTTAACAAAGTTCTGGAATGTTTCTAGATTCATCGAAATGAATATCTCAGATTCAAATACTAAAAATATTAATCTTGAATCTCTTACAGTACCTGACAAGTGGATTCTATCAAAACTATCTGAGCTAATCAAGATATCTAGAAAAGAACTTGATGACTATAATTTTGCCCCAATCCTAAAGGAGATAAGAACATTTCTTTGGCATGAAGTCGCGGATAACTACATCGAAATAGTCAAATACAGATTGTATAATAATGTCAAAAAGGACGAAGCTGCATTTACATTGAAAACTTTACTTAGAAATGTAATTGGTTTGATTTCACCTTACACACCACACATTACTGAAGAGATATACAATGAAATCTTTAGTGATGAAGGTATAAATAGTATTCACTTGACAGAATACCCTTCATTTGAGTTCTATGATAACGTCGCTTTTGAAAAAGGGGAAATTCTTAAAGATATCACCGTTGCAATAAGGAGATACAAATCAGATATGAAGATACCATTAAACGCCCCAGTTAAAGGGGCAATTGTTTATACTGATAAGAGTATCGAAGAAATAAAAGAGGATATTTCAAAATCCATGAGTATTTCAAACTTAGAATTGAAAACTGGCAAACCTGACATCGATGAGAAGATACTCGAAGTCGTTCCAAGATATGATATCATAGGGCCAAAGTTCGGAAAAGATGTCCAGAAGATAAAGACATTGCTAAGAGACAATATCTCTAAACTCGAAGAAAAGGATCAGATTACTGTAGACGGATTTGAGCTCAGCAGGGATTATGTTGAAAGGGTGGAGCGAGAGTTCTTCAAAAAAGGTAAGAAAGTAAATGTCATAAAGGACAAGAACTTTATTATTGAAATCGTATAAAAACCCTTTTAAATTTTTTTATGAATCTTATTTGATGATTTATCTTAAGGTTGCTTATAACGGGAGGGAGTTTCACGGTTCACAATCACAACCAAATGTCAGAACAGTTGAAGGCGATATAGTCCAAGCTCTGGATGACCAGGGCATCAAAGCAATTAATTACGGGTTTTTATCAAGGACTGACAGAGGAGTTTCCGCTCTTTCTAATATCTTAAGGCTTGAAGTTGAAGAGGATCTTAATATGAAAAGATTGACACATTCGTTGGAAGATATCTGGATATACGCAAAAACTAGTAAATCCATTAAGTTTCCTCTCACCAAGAGTTATAGATATTATCTTTTCGACAACGGATACAATGAAGATCTTGTTTCAAAGGGACTTTCATTTTTCAATGGAACTCATGATTTCTTTTCATTTTCTAAGTATAATGGGATTGAAGATACTAAAAGGACTATTGAAACAAGTTATAGAAAAGAAGGGCCAGTTTATATCTTGGAGTTTAAAGGCACTGGATTTTTATGGCAGATGATCCGGAGGATTGTC
>OFEK01001015.1_pt1 | contig 21575 bp, 14 predicted proteins | sample 1521131 | NCBI WGS metagenome assembly OFEK01 (sample SAMN05720209, study PRJEB24109) | activated sludge metagenome | isolation source: Anaerobic digester | place: China | collected 2015-12-16
AAGCACTTAATGCAGATCCATCTTTTGAAAAACCAAATGAAAACAACTGGACATTTTGGAAGGCCGGCGATACTGTAATGGAATTTAGCACAGAACAGACAAAAACGGGAGATTACAGCCTGAAGATATCAAATATAGCAATAGGGGGACCTCATGTTAATGTAACCCTAATAAAACCAGGGAAATACAAATTAACAGCTTCTTACTATTCACCTGAAGGAACAAATACCGCAGGGAAAATATACCTTAATGCAAATTATAAGGATAAAGATGGGAAGACGATAGAAGATGCACCTGAAGGAACTAAGTATAATATAAAGGATACAGCCGGTGGTTGGCATACAATAGAAAGAGACTTATATGTAGATAGTGAGAGAGTAGTATATCTACATATGTTGGTTATAGTTGAAAATATTGCAGGAGACGAAGCAATATATATTGACGATGTTATTTTGCGTGAGGATGAAGGTTCTGAAGAATATATCGAGCTACTGAAAAATCCGGATCCATCTTTTGAGAAGCCGACAGAAAATAATTGGACTTTCTGGAAAGCCAGTAATAGTGTAATGGAATTCAGCACAGAACAAGCAAAAACTGGAGAGCACAGCTTAAAAGTGTCGAATTTGACACTTGGAGGACCGCACAGGCATGTTCCGCTTATAGAACCGGGTACATATAAATTAACGGCTTCTTACTATACACCTGAAGGGACAGATACTGCAGGTGAAATATATCTGAATGCAGCATATAAGAATGTAGATGGGGGTACAATTGAAACCCTAACTGATGGAATCAAGTACAAAATAAAAGATACAGAAGGCAGCTGGAATACTATCGAAAGAGTAATAACTGTAGAAAGTGAAGCTGTAAAACTGGTTCATATTCTATTAATAGCAGGGGGTATTGAAGAAAACAAGGTAGTATATATTGATGATGTTGGCTTGTACAAAGTAGAACCGGAAGAACCGGAAGAACCGGAAGAGCCGGAAGAGCCTGAAGAGCCTGAAGAGCCGGAAGAGCCTGAAGAGCCTGAAGAGCCGGAAGAACCTGAAGAGCCGGAAGAACCGCAAGCACTTAATGCAGATCCATCTTTTGAAAAACCAAATGAAAACAACTGGACATTTTGGAAGGCCGGCGATACTGTAATGGAATTTAGCACAGAACAGACAAAAACGGGAGATTACAGCCTGAAGATATCAAATATAGCAATAGGGGGACCTCATGTTAATGTAACCCTAATAAAACCAGGGAAATACAAATTAACAGCTTCTTACTATTCACCTGAAGGAACAAATACCGCAGGGAAAATATACCTTAATGCAAATTATAAGGATAAAGATGGGAAGACGATAGAAGATGCACCTGAAGGAACTAAGTATAATATAAAGGATACAGCCGGTGGTTGGCATACAATAGAAAGAGACTTATATGTAGATAGTGAGAGAGTAGTATATCTACATATGTTGGTTATAGTTGAAAATATTGCAGGAGACGAAGCAATATATATTGACGATGTTATTTTGCGTGAGGATGAAGGTTCTGAAGAATATATCGAGCTACTGAAAAATCCGGATCCATCTTTTGAGAAGCCGACAGAAAATAATTGGACTTTCTGGAAAGCCAGTAATAGTGTAATGGAATTCAGCACAGAACAAGCAAAAACTGGAGAGCACAGCTTAAAAGTGTCGAATTTGACACTTGGAGGACCGCACAGGCATGTTCCGCTTATAGAACCGGGTACATATAAATTAACGGCTTCTTACTATACACCTGAAGGGACAGATACTGCAGGTGAAATATATCTGAATGCAGCATATAAGAATGTAGATGGGGGTACAATTGAAACCCTAACTGATGGAATCAAGTACAAAATAAAAGATACAGAAGGCAGCTGGAATACTATTGAAAGAGAAATTACTGTAGAAAATGAAGCTGTGAAAATTGTTCACATAATTTTGGTGGTTGAAAATATAGAAGAAGATAAAGTAATATATATTGATGATGTTAGCTTGTATAGGGAAAAAGAACTGGAACCAGAAGATCCAAGTATTCCTAAAATGCTTAATGCAGATCCATCTTTTGAAAAACCGGATAGAAACAACTGGACTTTCTGGAAAGCCGGTGATACTGTGATGGAATTTAGTACAGAACAAGCAAAAACGGGAGATCGCAGCCTGAAAATATCAAATTTAACAATTGGAGGACCTCACACAAACGTAGACTCAATAAAACCGGGAAAATATAGATTTACAGCTTCCTACTATTCGCCAGAAGGCACAGATACAGCAGGGAAAATACACCTTAATTTAATTTATAGAGATAAAGATGGAAATATTATGCTAAATGCACCCGAAGGTATTAATTACAATATAAATAATACAGCTGGTGATTGGCATACAATAGAAAGAGATTTGTATGTATATAGTGAACAAGTAAAATACCTTCATATATTAGTAGTGGTTGAACGCATAAAAGCAAATGAAGTAGTATATCTTGATGATGTTGGTTTATATGAATTGGAAGAAGAACCGGGCGAACCGGGCGAACCGGGTGAACCAAGTGAGCCAAGTGAGCCAAGTGAGCCAAGTGAGCCAAGCCAACCAAGTGTGACAAATGGATCAAATCAGTCAAGTGGGCAAACACCAGTTATGAACCAACTGCTAAATAAAGGCTCATCTTTTGAAGAACCTGAAAGGAAACTATGGACATTCTGGACTCATGAAGGAGCCGTGATGGAATATAGTACAGACAGACCCAAAACCGGGAACTATAGTTTTAAAATATCTGGATTAACAATTGGCGGACCTCACATGAATGTAACGCCAATAGATCCAGGAAGGTACAAATTTACAGCCTCTTATTATATAGCAGAGGGTACAAATACAATTGGAAGGATAAGCCTCGCTGCAATATACCGAGACAAAGATTGGAAACAGATAGCAACAGCACCTGATGATACTAGATACAAATTAAGTGAGACAGCAGGAAAATGGCACACAATAGAAAGAGATTTGTATGTAGAAAGTGAAGAGATAAAATATATTCAAATAATCGTAACAGTCGAAAATGTTAGAAAAGATGAAGTATTGTATATTGATGATGTAGAAACATACAAAGTCGGGGATGAAAGACAAGGGGAGGCTGACCTAAACCAACCTATAAACAAAGGTTCATCTTTTGAACAGCCGGAGAGAAACTTGTGGACATTTTGGACGCACGAAGGCGCTGTGATGGAATACAGCACAGATTATGCAAAAACAGATGACTATAGTTTAAAAATATCTGGATTAACAATTGGCGGACCTCACATGAATGTAACGCCAATAGATCCAGGAAGGTACAAATTTACAGCCTCTTATTATATAGCAGAGGGTACAAATACAATTGGAAGGATAAGCCTCGCTGCAATATACCGGGATAAAGATGGGAAGGAAATAGGAACAGCGCCTGATGATACTAGATACAAACTAAGTGCAACAGCAGGAGAATGGCACACAATAGAAAGAGATCTGTATATTGAAAGTGAAGATATAAAATACATCCAAATAATAGTTACAGTGGAGAATGTTAGAAGAGATGAAGCATTGTATATTGATGATGTAGGATTGTGTAGGGTTGGAGAAGAGAAAAACGAAAAGCCCGATCCAAACCGACCACTTAACAAAGGCTCATCTTTTGAAGAACCTGAAAGGAACCTATGGACATTCTGGACACATGAGGGTGCTGTAATGGAATACAGCACAGATAACCCAAAAACAGATGATTACAGTTTAAAAATATCGGGTTTGACCGTTGGTGGACCTCATATGAACATAAGCCAAATGGAACCTGGAAAATATAAATTCAGAGCTTCGTATTATATAGCAGAAGGAACAAACACTGTTGGACGAATAAGTCTGCATGCTTATTATAAGGATAAGGATGGAAATATAATAGAAGAACTTCCTGAAGGTACTAGATATAGATTAAGTGCAACCGCAGGAAAATGGCACACTATAGAAAGAGAGTTGAATATAGAAAATGAAGCGGTAAAAATTCTACACATTATAGTGAAAGTGGAGAACATTAGAAGAGATGAAGTATTGTATATTGATGATGTAGGATTGTACAAAGCTGGGGAAGAAGATTATAGAGTTGATGATGAAGGTAATAAAATATTTGAATTCCAGCCTGACCAAAATAAAGTAACAGTACCACTAGGAATTGTTGATGATATGGATGAAAAAGGTAATAATATAGTAATAACTAACGAATCAATCGAAATAATATTAACTTATCCATGGATAAGTAATGTATTACATCAAATATCATCTGATAAAGCTGATAAATATAATATTGAAGTAAAGGCAGATAAGTTAACAGCAGACATAGCAGAAAAACTGCTTAATAATGTAGAGGCTAAAGAAGAAGTTGAACTGGAGCTAATAGGAAATATGTGGTTTATTGAACTAGATGTTTTAGATGAAAACAATCAAAAGATTAATAACTTAAAACCTTTACCTGTAACTGTTTCCTTAAAAACACCTAGAAATAAAGCAACAAAACTAACATATATTTACAATTTTACTGTAGATGGACAAATAAAACATTTAGGTGGAAAGATAAAAGATGATACTATAGAGGCAGAAGTTAATTACCCAATTACATTTGCTGTATTGACTTATGAGAAGCGATTTACAGATGTTCTGCAAGAATTCTGGGCTATTGATGTTATTAAAGAAATGGCTGCAAAGGGTATAATTAAAGGGACTAGTCTTACTGAGTTTTCACCTAATAAAGAAGCGACACGTGCAGAGTTTATTGCTATGATATCTAGAGCTTTAGGTATTGAGGAAAGCAGCACAATTGCGTTTAGTGATGTCAAAGAAGGTTCCTGGTATTCAAGTCTAATATCCGGAGCAGCAAAGGCAGGCTTAGTAACTGGTACTGAGGATGAAAAATTCTATCCCGATAGAAATATTAGTCGGGAAGAAATTGCAGCTATTATATTACGCTCGTACGAATTATTAACAGGTTCTAAAGTTCTAAAAGATGTTGAATTGGCCTTTAAGGATTCAGCTGAAATAAGTCCATGGGCTAGATCTGTAGTAGGAACTGTATCGGAAATGAAACTTATGATAGGAACAGATAAGGGAACATTTGAACCCAAAAGATCTGCTACACGTGCAGAATGCGCAAAAAGCATAAAAAATCTGCTAGACATAATACAATAAAGAGAAACAAAAGAAGGTTAATAAAGAAGCGGCAGTTTCAGAAATATTCTGAAACTGCCACTAGGATATCGTTTAAAATAGGGAAACAGCACTTAGCAAAAACTTTAAATCAAGTAGTATCAGTATCTATAAAAGCGATAATTTCTGAAAAGATTGCTGCAACTTATGATACTCATATTCTAAAAATACTGACAAAGCATAAAAATTAATAGATATGTTTAATATCTCTCGTAGTACAACTAAAATCAGTACAATTTTATTAGGTGCTGATTTTTGTGATACGGAAAATGCACACTGTACGATTTCCTTAATTGTAAAAATTAAGCATGTGTGTTATAACACATCAGTAGAAAATATTTACAACCTTTGCGCATTACAACAAGGTGTGAGATATGCTCACCGCCTAAAAACTAAAGCGTTACCCACCACCTGCAGAGGTAGGGGACATCTAACGCCTCGTCATAATTATCATAAAGGTTTCCAATATGCTTGTTCCGAATATCATTTTTTATGTAACTATTGAGGACACCTGCAAATTAAGTTATAAATGGGAGTTAGAGTACTTATAGTTAAAAAACAAAGTATTTAGTAGTTTTTTATTATAATTATGAGTAGTGTCAAGTAAGCAGTTAAAACCAATATGAGGAGGTTGTACAATGGGAAAAAATATCTGTATTTCCAAAACTGCAGTTAAAACAGCTGCTAAGACTACGGCCATGTCTATTCTCTCTTTATTTCTTGTAATGTCTCTTACTTCTTGCCAGAGTGCAAATCCTAAAAGCATAAGTTCTTTAGCGGCTAACATTTCTGATGAAGCCCTTAAAAAAGCAGGTATATCATTAATTGCCCGGGAAGGAAAGGGAGCCTTGCTTGAAAAGGACGGTCAAAGAATAATTGTTCTTAAAGGGACACCTTATGAAATGGGATATCAGCATGGAGTTTTACTAAAAGACGAGGTTGCAGCCCTTGCAAAGATAGTAATAGAGAAAATATCAGAAATAAAGCCTGGAGAACTAAAAAAAGCCTGGGATATGGCAGAAAAGTATATCCCTGAGCGGTATAAGGAAGAATTAAAAGGTCTTGCAGAAGGTGCAGAAATAAAACTGGAAGATGCTCAATTGGTGAATATGTTCCCAGAGTTATTTCATTGCAGTGGAATTGTATTATTCGGAAAAGCAACAAAGGATGGGGAATTATTGCATGCAAGGATTCTTGATTATGCAACTGAGCAAGGTATACAGAATCACTCAATTGTTATGTTAATGCAGCCTGATGGATATAATACATTTTTTAATGCAGGTATGGCGGGTTTAATAGGAAGTGTTACGGGAATGAATGATAAGCAGATTTCTGTTGGCGAAATCGGGGGAGGCGGGGAAGGACAATGGGAAGGCATACCTATGACTTTTTTGATGAGAATGGCACTGGAGGAAACAGAGAAACTAAAAGATAGTGTAAATACTTTTAAGAAAAACCCGCGTACATGTGAATATTTTTATGTAATTTCCGATGCGAAAATTAAAGATGCAAGAGTTCTGTATTGCACTCCAAAAACATTCATGACTGTTAAGCCGGGACAGAATCATCCTTTCCTGCCGTCACCTCCACCAAAAGATGCTTTGATAGCTTCAGCAAAAGAACGTTATACGGAGGCATTGAAAAGGGTAAAAGAAAACTATGGAAATATTGATAAGGATATTTTAATTGAAATTCTTAAAAGACCTGTATCAATGAAAAGCAACCTCCATAATGCTGTTTTTATACCAAAAGACCTGAAGATGTGGCTTGCAGTGGCTGATGATCCTTCAAAAACTGATTTTCAGGCATGCTATCAAACTTATTATGAATATGATATGCCTCTAATCCTTAAATACTATTCTAGTATGGTTGAGATTATGAAGTGAAGAAAACAAGAATTTGGTATTTGTAAACATATAAGACATTTTGATTATAATATAAAAAGGTTCCTGAACAGATATTAGTTCTGGGAATTTGTTTAGGAACCTTTTTAAAAGGCAGTAAAAAAAGATGCAGACTTTAAGAATCTTTAAAATTTTCCATATCCTTTTTTACATCTTCAATACTTATAATCTTTAGTAATTCTTTGCGTTCCTTGGTGTAATCATCTTCTCCAATATCGTATTGACGTAGGAAGTATACCGCACCTACCGGACCAAGGTTTTTTGCAAGCGATTCAATTCCAGCACGCCTTAATGTGTTAGGATCTTTAATTATAATTTTCATTATTTAATACCTCCATTAACCAGATAACTGGATTTTCTACTCTGCTGACACTGCAATAGTATTGATAATATATTTTCATTTCTCTACCTTTCTAGCAAACATCTTATGAACAAAAATATACCACAAAATTAATAAATCACAACTTTAAGAATTATTGAATAAAATTTTTGCATGGAAGTAGTTGACATTTTCAAAACAAATGTATATCATATATGTATACATTATAGCAGAAAGGTGATGTATACATGGAAAGAACACAAGTTTATCTTGATCGGAGTCATAAACAAGAATTACAAAAGATGGCTAAGGAAAAAAGAACCACAATGGCAGAGCTGGTACGTGAGGCAGTAGTAGAGTATCTTGCAAAAAGCAATGAAGAATCTGAAAAAAAAATAATAAATACTAAAGGATTATGGGCTGATAGGACTGATATAACTGATTCGGATAGTTATGTTAATGAAATGAGGGAAAAATGGAATATAACACCTTCAGATACGGAGGTATGAATAGATAATGTTTATATTAATTGATACAAATATATTTGTAGATCATCTTAGAGGCAGGAATGAGGCAACAGAACTTCTAAAGAGCTGTATTAATAAATATGATTCTGTATATTATTCTGTCATTACTCGTATTGAATTAATGACAGGAATGCGGCAAAGCGAAGAGTCAATAATAAGTGGACTTTTAGAAGCATTCAAAGAAGTTGATGTTTCGAAGGAAATTGCATATTCTGCTGGGTTATATATGAATAAATATATAAAAAGTCATGGAATTAATGTACCAGATGCTATAATTGCAGCATCAGCAAGAAATTTAGACGCCTGTTTGTTTACTTTAAGTTTAAAACATTTTCCAATGCAGGATGTCAAAATAGAAAGACCATATTGAATATTTTAATTATAACATCCAAAAATTGGATGATAATACTCTTAAAAAGTTTTATGGGTTTTAAAAAGTTAAAACAAGTGGGTTAAATTGGTTACACCGACATATATTACTGGTATTTACAAGACAATTGCATTAGAAGATTATATGTTAAGGGATTACAGCTATAAAATTGACGAATTTGTCACTCATACCGAAAATTGTCACTTTGAAAATGAATAAATATATTGTAGTATATATGAAGCAGGTTATTATTTGAAAGATGCATTATAATAAAGGATGCATTATAATAAGGGGGGCAATATAGTATGAGCAATTTTAAAGCAGGTTTTGCACGTCTTGATATAACACCGCCATTTGGGATCAGTATTGCTGGTTATTACAACCAACGTATAGCTGATGGCATACTTGATAATTTATATGCTTCAGCCGTAGCTGTCAGTGATGGTTCCAATACAGCTGTTGTAATTAGTGCAGATCTTATAGGCATTCCGCAGAAAAAGATGAATGTGTACCGAAAGTCAATAGCTGAGCGTAATTCCATACCTCTTGAGGCAGTATTTATTGCGTGTACCCATACGCACACCGGGCCTGTATTACAGAGCCGTTTGTTTCCTGAGGATCCCAACTACAACGATTATCTTCAAAGGCGGTTAAGTGATGTGACAACTATGGCAATAGAAGACCTAAAGCCTGCATCTGTAAGTATTGGACGCAGTACTGCACCTGGTATTTCTTTTGTACGCCGCTTCCGCATGAAAGATGGCAAAATCCAGACTAATCCAGGTGTTGGTAATCAGAATATTCTGGAACCGATTGGAACTCCTGATGAAACGGTCCAGTTGGTGCGTTTGCATCGTGATAATGCAAAGGAAATACTACTTGTTAATTTTCAGGTGCATCCTGATGTGATAGGCGGTAATAAATTTTCTGCCGATTATCCTAAATTTGTTCGTGATACTCTTGAAAAAGCACTGGATAATGTACATTGTATTTACTTTAATGGTGCACAAGGTGATACAAACCATATAAATGTATTTACTACTCTTGATAAAGCGAATAGGGGCTACGAGCATTCAAAGCATATGGGAAGGTGCATAGCTGGCTCAGTACTTCAAATCTATACAAAAACTACTCTTGTATCATCGGGGCAGATAAGCTTTGACCAGCATAATATAGAAGTTCCTTTAAACCGTGTGGATAAATCAATGATTCCGGAGGCAGAAAAGATAATTGCATTACATGAAGCAGGACGAGATGAAGATATTCCATTTAAAGGAATGGAACTTACAACAGTAGTTGCTGAGGCATATCGCATAAAACGGCTTGAAAATGGGCCTGATACGTTTACTCTTCCTCTTACTGCTATCAGCATTGGTAATGTTTGTATTGCCGGTGTACCTGGTGAGCCGTTTACAGATATCGGACGCAGCATAAAGAGTGGTTCTCCATTTGAAATGACCTTTGTTTGCTGCTGTGCAAATGGCTATGAAGGCTACTATCCTATGCAATCGGCTTATGATGAAGGAGGGTATGAGGCTCGTAGTTCTAAATATAAACCAGGTGTTGCCGAAGCAATTATTGCAGATTCTATAAATTTACTTATGAAACTTAAAAAGGTATAAACTGAATAAATGTTGCTATATAATTTACGATTTGAAAGAACTAATGAAGAATTTGCAAATCGTAAGTTACATCAAGGTAACAGAAGCAGGTTTCAAATATTTTATACCTGTTCTATATAGTCAGGGAAGAAAAAGCATAGAAACATGGGGGCGGTGTTCCTGGAAACATGGAGACGGTTCTTGTGTTTCTTTAATGATGCATAGTTATAGAAAGTCTCATTGCAAAAATGAACTGCGAAGCATTTACAGGGGGTTAATACTAATGTATAAAAGATTAATAGGAAAAAAATTTATAAATACTCCAGTGTATTGGCGATTTATAATTACATATCTTATTATTGTTGTTGCAGTTATAGCTGTGCTAACTCCCATATATTATAAAGCTATGTATATATCGAAAGGAGTTTACCTGCAGGAATCAAACTATGGCCTAATGCGAAGTGCTGATGATTTTGAAAAAACAGTAGAGGCAGTTTGGCGCATTCCAAACACTATGGATCAATCCCTGTATTATACTAAAGTAAAGCTTTTTCGTGATGAAAAATTTACAAATGATTATTATATATATTTGAATCTTACGCGGAATTTCTTTGCACAGCAGTGCTATTCTGTTAATCTTCCGGGAGAGAGCTTCATGCTCTTTACAAACAGTGGGGCAGCAGTAACAAGAAACCGCATTTTCGAATCCATTGAAAATTGTTTTTCAGAACAACTTGTATATGATGAGTTTGGTGTTGACAAGATGATTGAGACAGCAATTAATATGGATAAATTCAAAGCATTTATTCCTGTATCGGGTATTTCAAATAATTATACTGGCAAGTATGATAGATTTCTAACAATTTTAACTCGTCAGACAAACGATAGTGTTGTTATTGGGACGCTTTTTAGTGAGAGCAAGTTGCTTGAGTTGTTCAATATTCCTAATCTTCCGAAAAATACGTTTTTTTATATAAAAGATACGAACAACAATATGCTGATATCTCATAATTTAGAATATGATCCAAATAAAATCAAGGGGGATATGACAGAAATTACATATAGTGGTATTACGTATAGTATATTGCGGCATGTAATGAGCTCTATAGGTTATGAGGTAATAATCGGTATTCCGGATAATTATTTTACTGAGCTGCTTGTTCCTTTAAGAGTATTATATAATAATTACATTATATCAGCTATTATAATAGGTATAATACTAAGTATTATTTTTGCTTTATTCAACTATATACCGCTTAGAAGACTCGTAGACATACCATTGCTGATTAATCGCAACATGAAGAAACCATGTACAAATGAATACCGTTATTTGAGAGAACTTATGGAACATTCAGATTATGAAATACAGAAACTGCGTAGTAGTATTGAGGATATGGATAATACTCTGCGCACAAATCTTTTTATCAGACTGCTGCATGGAAATGTAAATGCTGATGGAGAACGAAGTTTAGCCATGCAGCTTATTCCACAGCTTGCATCGGATTACCGCATTGTTATTATAAAAGCTGATATTTCTGAAGATGGGAAGAATGTTGATTATTTAAGCTTTCTTGTTTATGATCAGTTGCTGCACTTCCTCCCTTCTGATTTTTTATTTGGGCAGTTGGATCGGGCAAAGACAGCAGTACTTATGCCTGATACACAACAAAATTCCAAGCTTTTCTCTGAGGTAATCAGGCAGATAAACAGCAATATCAGTATTCATAATATAACGCTTGCTGCAGGTGTAAGCGAAGCATTTACAGGTATGGATAAGATAAATACTGCTTTTTATCATGCTCAGTTTAGCTTATTTATCAAGGGTGGTGACTTAATCAGCTACTACAAATCCGTACCGGAGAGCGAACCACTGTCAATAGATTTAATTGAATTACAGAAACTTTATGAACTTATTCAAGCAGGCAAGTCATGGGAAGTTGAGGATATGCTGGATGAAACAGCCTTTATATTATTAAATGGTGAGACATATTCCAGCGAGGATGTACGGAAAACTTTCTATATGATGCGTTTCGTTTTTGAATCTGTAATTAATAACATGCAATGTAAATCAGTAGTATTACCTGAATATCGTGAAAATGCTACTGTACAAGAGCTGTTTGCTTCACTGGGGAATATTGCAAATAAAGTAGCTTTGGAATTGGAGGAGAGAAAACGCAATGTAAATTCAGAGCTTAAAAAAGAATTTTTAAATTATATAAATGAGAATTTTTCTAGTAAATCAATATACGCTACAACTATTGCAGATGCTTTGGGTGTATCGGAAAGCTATGTCTATAAACTGGCAAAAGAGTGTACAGGATTTAGTCTTAATGATTATATCAAGAAACTTCGGGCCGAAAAGGCTGCACAACTGCTCAAAACCACGGATCTGTCGGTTGCGAACATATCGGATGCTTGTGGATTTGATGTATTGAAAACATTTTACAGAACATTCAGAAAATACTATGGAATTACACCCAGTCAGTACAGAGAATAATATAAAGTATTACTGTATCGGGTCATTCATTTTTGTCGAAATATGAGATTAAACGTGAGAACGGTCCTCATGTTTCTATACCCATGTTCCTATGACGAAATTGTCACCTGATTTTCAAATTGTCACTGTAAAATTGACGAATTTGTCACTCTAATCTTAGAATGATACTTTAAATTAGACATGAATTAATTTAAAATCATATTAAGTAAGTGAGGGTACCCGACTATACTAAAAGTTTTATTCAATTTCATATTTATGAGGGGGTAAGTACATGAATAAACGTTATATATCAATTATGCTGCTTGTGTGTCTGGTGATTGGAGTGTTCACGAGCTGTTCAGGAAGTGGAAAAAATGTTAATGAAACCGGAAGCAATAATACAAGTAAAACTGAGCAGACTTCAGCCACAGATGACACAAGTGCCAGAATGTCAGATGTACCCGGAATGACCGCTCCTGGTGTTTTACCAATTGTAACCAAACCGGTAAAAATGACCTTAGGCCTGGCACAAAATGCATTTGTTATGGATTATGAGGATAATTATATGACCAAAAGAGTTTTAGATGAAACTGGGATAAGCTTGGATTTCTACCTTTTTCCTACTGCTGAGGCTAATCAGAAGTTTGAAATGATGGTTTCTGCAAACCAAGAGCTTCCTGAAATAATTTTCCTTTATTTTTCGGATGCTGCACGTGCAAATTATGGTAAAAATGGTATTTTAAAACCACTTAACAGTTATTTTAAGAAATACTCACATTTCTATGATTTAGCAGCTATAACCAAGGAGGAACGTAAAAAGATAGAAGCCTTCGGCACATCACCTGATGGCAATATATATGCCTTTCCGACTTATGTAGATACTATTGCAGATATACCAATGTATACATGGTTTATCAATATGCCATGGCTTGATAATGTAGGGCTTGAGATACCTACAACCACTGACGAACTGTATAATGTTTTGAAGACTTTCAAGGAAAGAGATCCAAATAAAAATGGAAAGCCGGATGAAATTCCGCTTATTAGTAGTAATGGCTGGAATGGGGATATTTACTATCTTTTAATTAACTCTTTCATTCACTACAATCCCTCTTATCTATTCAATGTCGAAAATGGTGTTCTCTCTGTTCCTGTTATCACAGAGGAATATCGTGAAGCTCTGCGCTATCTTAACAAACTGGTTAAAGAGGATTTGTTATCGCCTCTGTCATTTACTCTTGATAACGCAGGTCTCAAGGCAATGCTTTCCATCCCTAATGAACAAGATACAATTGTAGGTATGTTTGGCGGCAGTACAACTACTCTTTTTGATTCAGCTAATGAAAAATCTTTTGAATACGAAGGAGCACCTGTGGTGAAAGGTCCTAAGGGTGTCAGTTGGTGTCCCAACAGAATACCAGCTTATATTTATGCTGCTTCTATAACCAAATACTGCAAAAATCCTGAAGCAGCCTTTCGTCTCTTTGACTATTTTACCGAGGAAAAAAGGAGCCTTTCAAATCGTTATGGTGAACCAGGTGTACACTGGATGTACAGGCCTGATGATCCTGAGGCCTTTGATAAAATGTTTCCATATGGTAATGCAGCAGGCTATGAACCACTACATGCCAGAATCCCCGGTGTAGATACTCCGTGGTTAACACAAAATAAAACAATGTGGAACATACAATTTTGCTCTATACTGCCAAATAATGTATACAGTGCTGGCAGCTCTGCATCACCACTGGTTAAATATTATGGTGAAGCGAAAGAAAAAGGAATGTCTCCTGAAAGTCATAGATCATATATATTTAACAAAAGTTGCAAGGATAAAGTCAGCAATATTCCTCCTGAAACTGTAACAACACTTATCTATACAGAAGAGGAAAATGCGGCTATCACTGAAATTTCAAACTCAATTAATACTTATATAAGTGAAAGTCTGGCGCTTTTCTGCACAGGTGGTTTGGATATTGAAAAGGATTGGGACAGCTATGTAAAAAATCTCAAGAGCATGGGTCTTGATCTATATCTCAAAACCGCCCAGACTGCATATGACAGGATGTTCAAATAATCAGAAAGTATATATGCATTTATTCAAAAGGGGTAGTAAAACTGCCCCTTTTGAAATTAAGGTTCAGAGGGGACTGGGAAGGGGTAGCTTATGGATGTTTTAAAGAATAAAATAAAGAAACAAGATACATGGGAAATCTTCAAAAAACGCTGGCAGCTTCATGTATTCATGCTGCTGCCAGTGATATACATATTGATATTCGCTTATTACCCAATGTTCGGAGTTCAGATTGCCTTTAAGGATTTTATGCCTGCGGAAGGTATATGGGGGAGCCAGTGGGTAGGCTTTAAGCATTTTGAAATATTTTTCAAATCTTATCAGTTCGGGAGAGTTATAACCAATACTCTTCGTATCTCGCTTTATTCACTTGTAGTAGGTTTCCCTCTGCCAATAGTGTTTGCACTATTACTAAACACTATACGGAATATGAGATTCAAGAAAATAGTACAGACAATCACATACATACCGCATTTTATTTCGGTAGTAGTACTTGTTGGTATACTAGTGCAAGTTCTAAACCCTGTTACTGGACTTTATGGCAGCATCTACCGCTTATTTAATGGCGCAGGTTACCCGAAAAACATAATGGCATCTCCTGCGGCTTTCACCCATCTCTATGTATGGTCGGGGATATGGCAGCAATTAGGATGGAGTTCCATTATATACGTAGCCGCACTTTCAAATGTTGATCAAGAGCTATACGAAGCTGCTGAAATTGATGGAGCATCCCGTTGGAAGAGAGTTTTACATATAGACCTGCCTAGCATTTTGCCTACTATCGCAATTCTTCTGATTTTACGTGCAGGGTCCATAATGAGTGTTGGTTTTGAAAAGGTCTACCTGATGCAGAACAACTTAAACCTGATGCAATCCGAGGTTATATCTACTTATGTATATAAAGTTGGTATGGCTGCCGGTGGGGGTAATTTCTCCTATGCATCAGCTATAGGATTGTTCAATTCAATTATAAACTGTACTCTTCTAGTTTTTGTAAATGCTGTATCACGTAAATTGAGTGATGAAAACATAAGCCTTTGGTAAGGGAGATGAATGAAATGGATGAAGTTTTGAGAAAAAAAATACAAGATCCAATTGAAGATAAAATACTTTATACGATAGTCTACACAGTATTAATACTTTTTACTTTAACTGTTTTGTATCCGTTAATATATATACTATCAGCTTCTTTTTCTTCAGGCAGTGCAGTGTCAACAGGGCGTGTTGTACTTTGGCCGGTGGAACCAAGTCTTGAGGGGTACAAGGCAGTATTCAGGCATAAACACATTGTTTCCGGATATACTAATACGATTTTTTATACATTTGCCGGAACTTTAATAAATGTAGCAATGACTATGGTTGCGGCATACCCATTATCAAGACGGGATATGCAATTTAAAAAGTTTTATATGTTTCTGTTTGTCTTTACTATGTATTTTGGTGGAGGCCTAATACCTACATATATTCTAATGACACAGATAAAATTTATCAATACAATCTGGGTAATGGTAATCCCTGGTGCGTTAAGTGTCTATAATATGATAGTAACTCGAACCTTTATTATGTCAAACATACCGCAGGAATTACTAGAAGCTGCTCAAATCGACGGCTGTTCAGATGCAAAGTATTTTTTCATAATAGTCTTGCCGTTGTCAAAGGCTATCATTGCGGTTATAACACTATTTTATGCTGTTGGTCACTGGAACTCCTATTTTAATGCATTAATTTATTTGAATGAACCCAAGCGATATCCTCTGCAATTAATTTTGCGTACAATCTTAGTTGCAAATCAAGTCAACTTAAGCGACATTGATGACCCTGAACTTATCGCCGCTAAGCAGGGGCTGGCAGACCTTTTGAAATACTCTCTCATTGTAGTGTCTACAGTGCCAATTCTTGCTTTGTATCCGTTTGTACAAAAGTTTTTTATTAAAGGTGTTATGATAGGATCAATTAAAGGCTAGCAGTTAGGTATTATTAAACAAACATGTATTATTAAGCCATAAATTCAGGCATATAACTGGAATTGCATATCATTAAATCAGGAATGCATTTTACCAGATCAGAAATGTATAATATCAAGCTGACTAAGAAAAATGTCTTTGCCAGGAATGTGAAATGAGAAAAAAATATATATGTATGTTATTTACCAGTAAACAGGATAACACGAATTAGGCAATTTCTCATATCCATGATAAAATATTGCAGAAAATACGCAAATATATGTGTTTATATTTGCCTTGGCACTTACACTTATACTGCTAAAGGGTGTGTATAAATAAAGGTGAGCATAAAAATAGATAGCGCGTTAAATGAAACTGGAAAAGAAGTTCAGATGGCTGGAACTCAGGTAGTTAGAGTACGGATGGCTTTGGATTTAGTAGAAGAGGGAAATGATGATGCAGGTAGTCATGGAAAGCAGGAACGGGTAAGCAGGCAGCTACCTCCGGGTGTAAGCTCCAGGATGCTTTATAAAGATATAGTGGGAATCGCATGGCCTTCTTTTGTTGAGTTGATGCTGACGCAGCTGGCATCTATGGTAGATATGATGATGGTTGGACAACTAGGACCATGGGCTATTTCTTCTGTTGGGTTGACCAATCAACCGAAATTTTTAATGATGGCAATGTTTGTAGCTATGAATGTAGGTGCTACAGCCTTAGTTGCAAGGTATAAAGGAGCAGGTGATAAACAAAAGGCTAATATGGTGCTTCGTCAGGCACTATTACTTACCTTTTTCTTTTCTTTGGTATCATCCATTATTGGTTTTATATATTCTGAATCATTGATACGTTTTATGGGAGCAGCAGATGCAGAAACATTAGCTGGTGGAACTATTTATCTTAAAATACAGTTGGCGGGCTTTGTAGTTATGGCATTGACGAGCACTATAACTGCAACTTTACGCGGGGTTGGCGATTCCAGGACAGCAATGATATATAATCTGATAGCTAATGCAGTAAATGTAGTATTTAATTATTTGTTAATTAATGGACATTTCGGTTTTCCCAGGATGGAAGTTGCCGGTGCATCATTGGCTACTGTCATAGGACAGTGTGTTGCTTTCATATTAGCTATGATTGTCATCTTACGCAAGGAACAATATTTGCATCTGAGCCTTAAGGATGGTTTCAAACCGAACTGGGAGACATTAAAGGCTATATTTAACATAGGTATTCCTGCCATGGTAGAACAATTAGTCATGCGTGCCGGTCTGATTATTTATTCAATAACTGTTGCTTCTCTTGGAACTGTAGCATTTGCAACTCACCAAATATGCATGAATATTCAAGCTATGTCATTTATGAATGGACAGGCTTTTGGGGTTTCTGCCACGTCCTTGATGGGACAGAGCCTTGGCAAAAAGAGGCCGGATATGGCACAGGCATACAGTAGCCGTACAAGACGTATAGGAGCTATGATTTCGATTATTATCGGTATAATATTTTTCTTCTTCGGAAAATCAATTATTGCATTATACAACGACAGTTCACAAGTTATAAATCAAGGGGCAAAAATACTCATGCTGGTGGCACTAATTCAACCGCTCCAATCTTCACAGCTTATACTGACCGGTGCTTTACGGGGTGCAGGAGATACCAGGGCTACAGCTTTTATCATATTTATCACCATTCTATTAGTTCGTCCGGGGCTTGCAATCTTCAGTATTAAGGTATTAGGATGGGGGTTAGAAGGCGCGTGGATCGCACTGGTAGCGGATCAGTCGCTTAGATCCTTACTTGTACTTCTCCGGTATAGTTCTGGTAAATGGAAGACTATAAAGGTATAGGATCGTACGTTTCCTATATATTCACAAAGGTTTTCCCCTGTTCCTTATTGCTCAACATCGCTTATTTGCTGAGCAATTTTGTCATATTCTGCCTTGTCTATATCTGTTCTATCAATTGTTTTGAATAAAGTACCCCAAAGTTCATATAAAAATAGTTGGGTTATATTATCAAAAAGTTTCTGTGTAATGATGTTATCGTTGAACAGCCTATCCAATAATAGACTGAAGAATAAAACCTCTTTTGCTTCTTTGTAGGATCTTGTAATGTCGGTATACTCTTTATAAATCCCACCATCGGAAATAGATGGCAGTTCACTAAGAACACTATTAATAGGAAGAAAATGCACCCCAACTGTTCTGTTTTCTTTAATTGTTAAAATTAAGGGAATAGGTTATAATCATTAGATAGTTGTTCTAAACAATTAATTGTACTAAACAATTATATGTATGTTATGAAGTATAATTACACTAAAAACATATGTTAGGTGGTTGCAGTTATGGGTTATTATTTCAAAGCTGATGAAGTTGATGGAAATTCTTATATACTGGGAAATGATTTTATAGAACGGGTCTGGAAATATGATGGAAGCAGCTTATATACTGTATCAATACTAAACAAACTAAATAATTCCCAGCTAATTAATCAGTCCCAACTAATTAATCAGCATATCAATAATGAAATTGAATTTATCTTCAATGCTAATAAGACTGAATTTTCCTATGAAGGGCTGACATGCAGTATTAGAGCAAAAGATAAGCCATATTTTATGGAGTTGGCTGATGTAAAAGTAACTGAGGTGACAGATTCGATCTATTCTGTACCATATCTTGAGGTTATGTTTTATTTGAAAGATAAAGTTCACAGGGTAGATATTAAAAGATATGCGTTAATATATGAAAATACCCCTGCCATAAAAACATATATGGAAATCCGCACGTGCAATTTCCCCATGGGCGAGTTTTATGACGGGTTTAAGTTAAATATATTGGATAATTACCCGGTAAATCATGACTACGAAGCAGGTGATATGTTTTCTTGTGAATTCTTCACCAGAACGGATCATACAAACCACTTGGTGGAAAAAAGGAAAAATCCTGAAGGTTTTGACAGGGGAAATCTTATTATATATAGCGGTAATAAAACCAGGAGCATTGTTAGCAAAAGTACTGATAATATTAATAAAACTACTAATATAACTACTAATATAACTACTAGTAAAACTTCTAGTAAAACTACTAATAAAACCATTAATAAAAGTGTTAATGAGAGCGGGTTTTTCATACTGAAGGAAAGTCCTTGCTTTTCCGACCAGCGTCCTGAGGCAGAGGGAAATTTCTATATTGGACCAGATGGCATTAAAACCCTTGGATGGGGCATAAGACCTGAAGAGTTCAGGATGAATGAGTTTATGAGAACATATGCATCTGTCATAGGAGTGTTTACCGGAGATAGCAATGACGGGCTTCTTGCATTAAAGAAATATACTCAAGCAAGAGCTGTTATTAAACCTGAGAGGGATTATATGATTATGGCCAATCCATGGGGGGATAGGCAGTGCCTGGAGCACATGGGTGAAGAATTTGTTTTAAATGAAATTGAAGCATGTGCAAAGCTGGGAGCTACTCATTATCAGTTGGATGATGGGTGGCAGAAAAGAGGTAGCCTTAAGCGCCTTTCAGATAATGAAGCTTTAGAAGAAGATTTTTGGGATATGAATATTGAGCGTTTTCCCAGCAAATTTGATAAAATTGCAAAAAAAGCGAAAGAGCTGAATGTTGAGCTTGCTTTATGGTTTGCTCCTGATTTTAACAGGCTTTTCAGAAACTATAAGGAACAGGCTGAATTACTATATAGCATGTATAAAAACTATGGAATTAAAAAATTCAAGATAGATGGTGTAAGCTTAAGAAGCAAAGAAGCTGAAGAAAATCTTGAAAAGCTTCTTAAAATATTAAAAGAAAAGTCCAAAGGAGATATATCTTTTAATCTGGATACAACAAACAACCCAAGAGGCGGGTACTTTATGTTCCAGGAGTATGGAAACGTTTTCCTTGAAAACCGTTATACAGATTGGAGTAATTACTACCCCTGGCTTACTCTAAAAAATCTATGGGATCTTTCTGCATATGTTCCAACTCAAAAACTGCAGATCGAATTTTTAAACATAGACCGAAATAAAGACAAGTATAAAAAAGAGGATATATTGGCACCTGTAAACTATTCCTATGAATATGTTTTTGCTATTACCATGTTTGCAAATCCCCTGTGTTGGTTTGAACCATCAGCCCTGGACAGCGAGCCCATGGAAAGGTACAGTAAAATAATAAGCTTGTATAAGAAATATCGTGATGATATTTTTGAAGGCAGCATATTTCCAATTGGTGACAGACCATCCGGTTATTCCTGGACGGGTTTTCAATCCCACAATTCATCTAAAAACAGAGGATTTATCATTATTTACCGTGAATGCAGTGAAGAATCTGTTTGCAGTATCAAACCGTTATTTATAGAGGGCTTTAATATAGAAATGAGGAGTTTGAGTGATGAAAACGAAAATATAGTAATTAAGGACTATGATGGGAGGGGAATAGATTTCCACCTTGAGAAGCAGAATAGTTTCAGATTGTGTGAGTATATACTTGATTCCAGTAAAAATGAATAATATTATTGTATTATATAAGTGAAAAGTTATTATTTAAAGGAGATGTAAACTGTAACAAAATATATTGACAAGCATAGACATATATGGTAGTATATAGGCAGGAGGTGTTTATGTATGAACACATATAAACCAAATGAATTTGCAGAAATGATAGGTGTGTCAGTTAAAACATTGCAAAGATGGGACAATGATGGCAAATTTAAGGCTTTTAGAAATCCTTCTAATAGAAGGTATTATACTCATAATCAATATGTTGAATATATGGGTAAAATTATTCAAGACAAAGATAAAAGAAAAACCATTATTTATACAAGAGTTTCAACAAATGGGCAAAAAGATGATTTGAAAAATCAGTCTGAATTTTTAAAGCAGTATGCTAATGCAAAAGGTATAATAGTTGATGAAGTATTTGAAGATATTGGCAGTGGCTTAAATTACAATCGTAAAAAATGGAATAAGTTATTAGAAGATTGTATGTTAGGTTTAATAAAGACAATTATTATTTCTAATAAAGATAGATTTATAAGATTTGGATTTGAATGGTTTGAAAGATTTTTAAAATTAAATAGAGTAGAATTAATAGTTGTTAATAATGAAAGTTTGTCGCCACAAGAAGAAATGAT
>OFEK01001029.1_pt1 | contig 21332 bp, 18 predicted proteins | sample 1521131 | NCBI WGS metagenome assembly OFEK01 (sample SAMN05720209, study PRJEB24109) | activated sludge metagenome | isolation source: Anaerobic digester | place: China | collected 2015-12-16
CTTACTCTCCGCTTCGATCAGGGCCGGAGCCATTTTATTGATCTGTGCGCAGTAGTCTCTCAGTTTCAGAACCTTTGCGTGATACCTCTCGACCGTTTCCATATCCGGCTTTCCGATATCTTTGGATGCCTTATAGAGGGGGATATCTTCCAGGCAACTCTCGATCTCGGGTAAGATCTCCCTGTAGTATTCCGGGAACAGATTGACTATCGTCTGTTGAGAGATCCCTTCTAATCTCTGGTGTATGTAGTCTTTCTGATAGATCCGTATATAGTCGAGATAATCAAATGATGCTCGATACACGTGGCGGAATACGGCATCCAGGTTTTCCTTGATATATTCACCATCCCCGCCACGAAGCCCGAAAAGGACGGAGTACATTCGCATGAGGTGGTCAAAGGCATCTCGGACTTCATTTATGGGAGGTAAAAAAGATTCTGAATTGAGTTCTTCTGCGTAAAGTGCCAGGTCTTTGAGAATTCCATAGCATTCCGTTGTCTTTCTCAAGACCTCCCGATCCCGCTCCGAGAGGGTATCATGGAGACCGGTTACTATCGCCGATATCTCTAACTCCTGCCGTAAAAAAGCCTCATCGTCTGCCATGAGCATCTATTGCAGGGGATTTTTGGGGAATTGCTTCTTTAGTATCTCGCGCTTATCTTCTTCAAACTCTTCTTCCGTCTTAATACGCCCTAATGCTAACCTTACGCTCCCCATTCTGTACCTGGTTGCCTGCTTTTTGACTGTGTCCTTGTTTATCCTGATGGGAGGCAACTCCTGGTCCCAGATCTCTTCACGCACACTCCGCATTGCCGACCACTACACAACATTCCATTTTTAAGATTTCATTTTTCAGGATTTACTCGCGGCGATAGTCCTTACCTGTCTGCAATTTCAGTATTAGTGTTTTTTTGCGTTAAGCATTAAACAAATCGGAGTATGTCTGGCGGCTATATATTTTTTTTGATGTTCTTCTTCCAATCATATATTGCCCCAATATTGCGTATCTCAGCGTTGTGATTGTATTTTAGTGTTGCCGGAGTGATGCCGTGTTGCATAATATCTCCTGTGCCCCACCTGCCGGTATCTGCTGCGCTCTCGCTCAGGCCACCATAGCCATCAGCACATTGTAGGCGTTCACTTTCATCCGGATCTCGCGGAACATCCCTTCCCGGGACGTCGCTCGCACACCTTCGCCGAAGATCCGTTTGATGCTGGAGAAATTCCCTTCGATTTTCCATCGCATCCCGTAGGTGGTTATCCACGCCCACAGTCGATACCCCCCCAATCGGTTCCGGTCTCTGACACACTCGGCCCGATAGGGTGATCCCGTCGAGTGGGTCGCTGCATCCACCCGGGTCTTGATGCCGGCGAGGATCTTCCGTTGCTCGAGGGCATTGAAGAGTTCATTGCGGTCATAGGCACCGTCACCGAGTACCCGGAACACCGGGTGCTCCTCGCCGCAGTGCTGCGGGACCTGGTCGAGCAGGGGGACGAACATCCGGTCGTCCTGGACCGATTCGTCGGTGACCTCCAGGCCGAGGACCTGGTTGGTCTCGACGTCGATCATGGCATGCAGCTTGATCCAGCCGCGCCGAACTCGCCACTTCTCGCGCAGCCATTCGCCCCGGTTGGTAACTTTGATCCCGGTGCTATCGGCGGCGATGATGACATCCCCAGCGAGGAGCTCGGGTGTTACGGTGAGTGAGAGATCCAGACGTTGGATCCGGCGGAAGAGGGTGATATAGTCGGCCACCGTGAAACCGGGAATGAATGTCGCGAGTTTCCGGACAAACCCCTCCATCTGGCGGTAGGGCATCTGCAGGAAGACGTGAATGCAAGCCATCCATGCAATGAACGGTTCGGGATACTGAAAGGGACGGCCGCGCTTGCCGGCGTTCATCCGGGCAAGCAGATCGTCCCACTGCGCGAGGAAGTCAAGCGAGAGATAGAATTCTCCGCGCCGCACCAGGCGTTCATTATATATACTCCTGTCGCGAGTGTCAGGATACGGGTGTCCCCAGCGTTCTTTCTGTGGCATGGAAGATCGGCAGGGGCACCCGTCATCTTCACGTTTGTGGTCGGGTGACCAGACTTATTCAACACGGCATCTCCAGCCGCCACTGGTACATCTTCTGCGAGGGGATCACCGTCCGCCGGACCTGGAATCACCACTACACCGTCAGCGTCGAGTGGGGCCGGCCATGACCCCGGAGCCGGGGTGTCGCCGTAGACCGAGGAGGCGCCAACCACGGCCGGCACCCCGCAGTCCTTCGCCGCGACGAGCACGTCGAGCGTGCCGGTCACGTTCGCCTCGTTCGAGGCGAGGGGGTCCTTCACCGACCGGGGCACGGAGGGGATTGCCGCCTGGTGGAAGATGCCGTCCGCGCCGGGGAAGGTCTCCATGAGGAGATCGAGGTCGGTGATGCTCCCCTCGATGAACGTCACCCGGGGGTGATCCAGGAGGTGCTCGATGTTCTCCCGCCGCCCGGTGGCGAGGTTGTCGATGATGACCACGTCGTGGTGCTGTGATAACGTGTCGGCAAGGTTCGAGCCAAGCCGGCCCCGCCGGTGACGATGTAGCGCATAAAGAATCTATGATGGGGAGCGGTTTAGGGCTTTCTGAATAAAACTGGGACAGTTGTCTTCCAGGGGCCGGGATGGTCCCGAAAAACCACATCGGGGTTTCCTTTAAAGTGGCCTCAGAGCATTCTCTTGTTCGATAGAAGATAAGGAGAACAATGACTCCAGTGCCTCATTGGGTGATGCAGAGCGAATGATATTCACTTTCACACCGCGTGACGATCATTTATATTTCCAAATACATATAAGTACCCCGTAGAATTAAGTTAGAAGAGGTGAATTAATTGAAAGATCATTCAATAACCTATTTCCCGGTTGGAAATGGCGATACTACGCTAATTAGTCTCTCCGATGGCACTAATATCCTTATAGATTGCAATATCACCAGAAACTCCAAGAACGGCAACGAAAAGGAGAGTTACTCCGTACATGAGCATCTCTTGGAGGAGATGGGGAAGGACGGGAGTAGCAATCCGCATCTAGATGCCTTCATATTGACACATCCTGACGAGGATCACTGCAGAGGGTTTTCTGCTACATTCTACAGCGGTGATCCCTCCGGGTACGGTCAGTCTCACAGAAAAGATGGCTTAATCATCATCGATGAACTCTGGTTTACGCCGAGGATCTTCCCCTCTAACGATGACGAACTCTCTGAATCTGCCAGAGATTTCCGTAAAGAGGCTGAGAGGAGAATGAAACTCTACAGGGCAGGTGATCCGAAGTCTAAAGAACCCGGCAACCGGCTCAGGATCATTGGATACTCCGACAATCCGGAAATGAAGGGACTGGAGAGCATCCTTACAGTGCCCGGGAACGCGATAAATCTGATCAATGGCAGCCTAAAGTCAGATTTCTCTCTCTTCATTCACGCTCCATTCAAGAAGAATACTGGTTCGGAGGAAAGTGAGAGGAATAATACAAGTGTGGTCTTCCAGGCCCGCTTTGATATGCCAGGTGCAGAGAACGCCGGGCTCGCGTTCTTCGGCGGAGACGCAGATTGTGGTATTTTTAGAAAGATCGTTGAGAAGAGCAAAGAGGAGGATCTGCAGTGGGATCTCTTCTTGGCACCCCATCACTGCTCGTGGACTTTCTTCAATGAGCAGTCGTACGAAGACGACTCTAAACCCGAGGAAACCTCCATCGAGTTACTGAAGATGCACAGAAAGGGCGCTTATATTATCGCTTCGTGCAAACCAGTGGTCGATGACGGCGAGAGCCCCCCGAACTATCAGGCTGCAAAAGAATACATGAAGCAGGTTGGGGAAGAAAAATTCCTGGTCACGATGAAGCACCCAAACGAGAAAGAACCGCTCCCCATCAACTTTATAATTACCCGAATGGGCCCGCAGAAAAAGGACAGTTCGTCGGCGAACGCCATTAGATCATCGGCAGCGGTAGGTGCAGTTGTAAGGACCCCACAGACCTATGGCTGATACTCTTTTTACATCGGGGCTAAAGCCACTCAAAGACAAGAATCTCCCCAAGGATATTCGGTCCGCTCTCAAAGAGTTAAGGCAGAGGTTCTCCCCCCAGGATATTCAGGCATATCGCTGGAATGATCACTTCATTGCAGTCTCTCTTGTCGCGCAGGTCAACCTTCCAACGAGGGGTACAGTGGATAACGTGGATATCCGAAGCAGAGAACCAATCATCCTGGTTTTCAATAAAAACCGGTACCCCCTGCAGGCACCATTGGTTTATTCAAATCGGTTAGATTTTCCTAAAGATAGATTACCACATCTGAATCCTCGCCCGAAAGGCACCCCTGCGAACTTTTGTTTATACCGTGGGAACCTAGATGCCTGGTTCTTAGAACATTCGCTGATCGAGTTGGTAGATAAAGCGAAATCCTGGTTGGAAGATGCAGCAGGCGGAAACCTGATGAGAGACTCTGATCGATTCGAAGTGACTCGTATTGACGATAAGTATGGTTTTAATGTCTTTGAATACGAGGTTTTTGAAAACCTTGTCAGGAGATTCTGGAGTTACAATGGCGGGAATAACGGCTTCTGTTTTTTGCAATATCGAGTATTAAATCCGGTTACTGACCCCTTGGTCGGAGAGAATACATTTGCAGTAAGTTTCGAGTATTATGTTCCCGAAGAGACTATCAAAACCAATGTTGAAGAAGTTCTGAGTTTCAACCGGAATCTGAGCGAAATTGCTGTTCATCCCCAAGCTCGACTCTTAGTCTCAAAATTCGGGTATCGATCGTACGGAATTTTGATCTGGCCAGAAAGTAACAACGTTTCACAACGATACATAGGTAGCCTCCCAAGCACCCTAAACGAATTTGGCAAGTTTGCTGATGGTTTCGGCCTGAACATAATCGAGCCTATCAAAGCCTTCCTTTCAAGAGGGCTTAATCTCTCAAATAATGTTCCTGTGACCATTGCGATTAAGCGCCCGAGAAAACTGATGAACTGTGACTCAGAGATCGAGTTCCTATCCTTTTTGCTTAAATTCCCGGATGGAGAGATCACGGATATCGACCAGATAAAGAATGAGACAATCGTTGAAGTCTTGGGCCACAGGAATCCGCTGACTCTACATGGAGCAAGAGAGATCTCCGGTTCTCATAGGAAAACAGATTACGGAAAGGTACTCTTTCTGGGCTGCGGAGCGGTAGGGTCGAAAATGATCTTACACTTCGCAAGGAGCGGTCATGCCGACTGCTCTATCGTCGACACCGACGTTATTTCCCCACACAACCTTGTAAGGCACGGTCTTCTTCATGAGGGTATAGGGTGGAATAAAGCAGCAGCCATGAATGAGGCGATAAAAGGAATATTCTATGCAGACGAGCGTTCCACGCATGTTGAATCGATAGAGGAGGATGCTGTCGATCTACTGTTGAATGAGAATACCTTCCTACCCGGAAAATATCAATGGATAATTGATGCCTCGGCCTCTCCTGTCGTTCAGCACGCGCTAATAAGGGCGAAACTTCCAGAGACACTTCATTGTTGCCGGTGCGAGATCGCTAACGGCGGCAAACTCGGTTTCATGAGTGTCGAGGGACGCAAAAGAAGACCCAGAATTGATGATATACAGGCGTTTATCTTTGATAAGGCCATCGAGTCGGATGAAATCTCGGAATGGCTACAGGCAAACAGGGATGAAAGGGCGAATGAACTTGGCTCGAGACTACAGGAAGTTGACCTTGGAATCAGCTGCAGCTCGGAGACGATGAGGCTTTCTGACGAGTCAGTTTCCCTGCATAGCGCGGCATTTACTGCAGGATTTAAGAGCCTCGCAAGCAAAGGCGATTTCGACCAGGGCTATGTCCAGATCAACTGTTGTAATGAGTCGAAAGAACCACCGTTCTACTACAGTCGCTTCAGGATCCCCGGGACGGTCGTTTTAGAAGATAGAAATAGAACCGGATGGGAAGTTCGGCTAAGTGGCGATACCGAGAAAACGCTAAGAGAATTATTCTCTACAGCAAAGCCGGATGAAACGGGCGGCATACTTATAGGACTTGTCAACTGGAACAGAAGAACAGTCTATGTGACACGTATCCTTAAATCCCCTCCTGACAGTTGTTCTTCACCATATGCATTCGTAAGAGGTACCTCTGATGTACCTGACGAGGTCGAGCACATACACGAGAGAACGGGCGCCATGCTTGGATATGTCGGGGAGTGGCATACCCATCCGGGTGGAGAGCCACAACCCAGTCTTCAAGATCGTTCTACTGTTGAAAAGATAAAACCTAATCTGGATAAAGTGCCGTTGCCGGCTCTCCTTCTGATCGTTACTGAGAGGGGCCTCTACCCCTATATTTACCCATAACAGCGGGGTGTTTTCATGAATTGGTTCGATGATTACGAGATTCGGGCAAGGATCCTCCCGGCAATAATAGTTTTTCTCCCGGTCATGGTTCCTGCATTCTTAATAGTCTATGACGAGATGACATCTATTGCTTCGTTTCTTTTTTCCGGAATAGTGCTTGCTGCCCTAGTGTACCCTCTATCGTTCATTGTCAGGAGACCGGGGAGTAGATTGGAGAAGACATTGTGGGAGCAATGGGATGGTCCTCCCTCTACCCGTGTAATGAGATGGAGAGATAATACGTTTAGTATCTCGTTGAAGACTGAGTTACACAAGGCCGTAAGGGACTACTGCGGGCTGACGTTGTCCAATTTAGATGACGAGCAAAATGATCCCCATGGAGCAGACAAAAAGATTGGTGATGCCTTCATCCAGGTGAAGCATTTAGTCTATCATAATGACCCCGAAGGAATGTGGAGGAAATACAACGCTGAATATGGCTTCAACAGAAACTTACTTGGCTGTAAGTATCTCTGGATTGCCTTGTCTGTTGTTGGTGTAATTATCTGTGGATCTTGCTGGCATTTTACGGGGAATAGCGCGTACTCAGTTGGATTGCTCATTAATTTAACGATCCTTGCCATTGCAGTCGTTTTGACAAAATGTATACTTCCAAAGACTGTAAGAGACCCGGCGGAATATTATGCATCATCAGTCTGGCATTCTTTCCTTAACATCGTGAAAAGGAATCGGGTATAAATGGGGGTAGGTTTCCCACACCCCTATAAACTGACCACTGGCGAGGCAACTGACGTTTCGAGGATGACGTATGGATGAGGATTCAAAAATTCAGTTGAAGCATGCCGCAGTATCCGCTAAAAATGTACTTTTTTCTAGCATCCCTATCTGCGGTACTATTCTCGATGAGGTCCTTTTTGAATATCGGAGTCGGGTAAAACAGGAGCGATTAAACCGGTTTGTCGAGGAGTTGGAGAAATACTTGAGATCAATGTGTTCTGGTGACATTGATCAAGAACACCTGAAGAGCGAGGAGTTTGGAGACATATTTGAGTCCATACTTCGCAGGGTCGTGCATACTGCATCCGAGGAGAAGATGCACCGGTTTAAGAAGATCCTGCTAAATGAAATGGCGCATACCTACACGTCTGATTTTAAAGAGACGTTCCTCGATATCGTCTCCCGTATCAATGAAGATCAGATCCTGATCCTTAACCACTTTCGGGAAGTTCAAGATCGTGAATCTGAAGGCAACTCTGATCAGAGAGTCGTTGATGGCGAAGGTGCCAAGGTCTCTCTCAAAAATAAAGCAAATCTCCTGGGGTTCGATGAGGCCGAGTACCTCTTTTATGTCCAGGATCTGATCTCAAAATCGCTGTTACTGGATAAAGCTATTGCACTGTTCGGTGGAGAGATAAAACCCTACACCAACTTGAGAATAACGCCCTTTGGTGAGGAATTTCTGAAATTCATCGAGGGCTCTCCTGATCAGTAGGTTGCCTTTGCTCCTCATTTTTCCCCGAGAGTATCCGCTGCAACCACTCGGCCCGGGTCGGTCCCATCAGGCGCGCGAAAAACCGCTTCTCCTCCTTTGATAAGTCGCATCTCAGTGCCGGCCTGAATTCAGATATGCCATCAGTGCTGAGTGGCAATCCACAGGATCGCCTCGTACCTCACCCGCCCCTCCTGATATCTTCCTCAATCTTGCGCTGTAACTGGAGTGCCATCGGTGCTCCCTGTGCCGCGGTGACATCGACGATGTAGATAAACTTCTGCTGTAGGTCGGGGTCCTGCTTGATGACTGAGTGGTACGCCGCCCAGACATTGTGGAGTAACTCTGGGAGTGTATTCTGTCTGCACACCTGTTCTAGTATGGCTGAAGGATTCGATGACCCTCTGATACAACTATAGAGCCAGCTGATGCCGTAGTCAGAGATATACGAAAACCCAATCGTCCTCAGGAGATTGACGAGGTTCGGGAAACATTCGGGGTGCGAACCCACGGTCGAGCACCAACGTTCGATGATATCAGTTATCTCCTGGGGGGGTGACCAGTCCTTGACTGTGGCGGTCAAGATCCCCCTCCGATCTGAGAATATGAGAAGGCCGAGGATATTCTGGATGTCTTCCTTCAAACATCTGCTCGATGAGGTGCAGATCTCTGAAGAGAGGACGACATCCCCCACCCGATGCCAGACATCAACAAGCCTGCCTTCACATTCCGGCGTGAGGCCAACGAACAGAAGGCCCCAAAGGAGGTTTTCCATCAACCCCGGAGCCTTCTCCCAATTGCTGCAGATGGGGGCAAGGAGAGCCGGGTAAACCTCTGTTTCTGGCAACCGCAGAATGGCATTGGCGACGACAGGGAAGATCATCTGGTTCCATTCTATAAACACCATACTGTCGCTCTTGAACCCCTTTTTGCTGGATTTTATAGTGTTGTTTATGGTGAAGGCCAGAAGGCCGCTGAGGAGTGACACCAATCTTTCCCGAGGCTTAATCACTGAGATCCGTGCGTCTCCTGGAAGGCAGGAAAGGAGAGAGCACAGGAAATGGAGTTTAACATCACGCGAAGAGCAGTCACAGAGTGGCTTTTCAAAAGGCCTGTGCCGCCGTCCCCCGGCTCCAACGCTACCTCTGGAAAGCGCAATGGTTTCTTCAATACACTTCCAGACCGTTTTTTGGTCGGTTTCCCACAGGGAGGTAAGAGCCCAGAAGAGGTACCCCCGAACCTCATTATTTCTGTGGGTTATCAACCCAAACAAGGCTTTTTTGATCTCTCCATCGTCGGGATACTTCGTCAGGAGTATGGGCAGGGCCCGTGCCGCAGACCGGGCGTGACCATAGGGGTACTTCATGAATTCCTCCCCCACCCTGTGGGGGCCGGGTCGCCTTGCGGCGATGAGCAACTGCTCCCTGCACCAGGTGGTATGGCTGTTGCGCTGTACCCAATCCCACTGCTTGATGACGACCCCAGCGGCAAAGAGTGCAACGGCATCAGCCCGCCATTCGAGTCCATCCAGGCCCCCCTCCGCTGGCTGGACAGGATCATCGCTGGCACTCAGCTCCCGGGCGTACTCCATCGCGACCTCAATTGTAAATGTTGGACTGATCTCGTTCTTTTCCAACAATGCACTCGACCACTGGAGAAGTTTCACAAGTTGGTTCTGGCTCTCAATTTCTTCCCGTTCTCTAACTTGTTGCTCCCTGAGTTCGGCCGGCATAACAAACTCGATGCCGATCGTCCCTTCCGTCTCGTGCTCAATGGTCCGATAATTCTCGAGTTCAGCCTGTGCGGCCCAGATCTTGCAGGTTTCGATCCGTTCCTGAAGTAGACCTTTATTGCTCTTTTCCTCCTCGTAGTAGAGGGGTGGGTGCTCGGGGAACTTTCGCATCGCCGATTGAAGTCTTGACCGTGCCTCTGTGGAACCCATTACGAGAATCGGCAGGATTAGGTTTCGAAGGAAATTTTTACGGTGTTCTTGCCGTGCATCATCTTTTAAGAGCCTGTAGTCTGCCCGATCCTGACCCCTGGATAGATATTTTGAACTAATCTCAATATGCGTCTCCTCTTGCAAGTCCTGCACATACCGATAGGAATCCATCTCCAGGAATGCCGGGTTTTCGAGGAGCGGGACCAGTAACTCAGGGCAAGTCTTCCAGTGTGCAAGCCCCACGGATGCGCAGACCCCTACGATCGCAACAGAGCATGTATCGCGGAGAACGGTCTCAAAGAGTTCCTTAACATCCCGCCCCTCTTTTATCTCTTCTTGCATCTGGTATTCGAGAGCCATCAGGGCGCAGGTTAGGGCGGAAGGGGCAGCGCTTGAGAAACGGCACCAATAATATACACGACAATCTCCCCAGACGTTCTTTTCTCCGGACTCAAGACGGATCTTCTGGGGAAGAGGATGTCTTCTTTCCACCTGTTCTTCATGGATCTTCCAGAATCGGGTTGCGTGGTTGACTATATTGTGGATGAGTGCCAGCCCCTCATCTGGGTGTAACCTTAGAAGTGCGAGAAATGGCCCCTTAATTCGAGTTGGTGGATTCCATTCGGTCCATCGAATCCCGTAGTCACTGAGAATATGGTAGTGACCTCCATAGGGATCAGGTTTAATCTCACGACAGAGGATCTTGCTGATAATCTCCACTGCGGTCTTGGGAAGATCCCGGCAGAGAGGGAGCCATCCATAGGTGAGAATAACATCTCTGAGGTCTGCTCTTATTGGCTCATTCCACCTGACAAACTTGTCCACTTCGTCTGGCATGCAGTCAGACGCCCACAGGATGGCCTCGATGATGCTCTTCTTGGTTTCTTTGTCACACCGTTCCGAGGGAGGATTCTCCCATATCTTGAAGCAGAACTCTGCAACCTCTCTGCGAAGATCCTGTTTTCTTCGATCCTTCATCCAAATCTTGGCAATTTCCGAAAACTCGACCAGAACCTCACCCCGAATACTATCCGGGCGGAACAACAACCACTTGAGTGTCGGGGCCCATTGCTCATGGATAGGAACAGTGCACAGAGCCTCATACTTCTCAGCCTCTGCTGCTGGAAGATGTGAAAAGAGAGATGACAACACTGGATCGGGTTTTACGTGGGCAGTCCTCATCACCTTCAAAAACTTGCTGAGCAGATACCCGTTCCGTTCAAGCAGGTATGGTCCTATCTTAGGGAGGATCTCATCCTGGAGCGGCGAGGAGAGGGGTACCCCCAGTGCATCCTGGTACCATCGTGGCGAGAGAGACCCCTCCTGCTGCTCAAGGCTATCCAGCAGCTCCGCCCAGAACTCGGGGGCTCGTTCAACCTCAAGAAGATGGGAGGCATATAAGCGAAAGGGCCTGACCAGAGTCAGGGACTCATTACAGGAATTTAGAAACCCCGGAACATTCCTGTGGGATATCAGCATCTTTACAATGGTCCACTCACCGTATGCCTCATGAACAAAACGAATCTCTCCCTTCTCTCGTGTGATGATACGATCAGAGATCAGTCCTGCTATAGCCTCAGAATAGAGCGGATCGTCCTGGAGGTGCTCTCCGCTCAAGGTAGATTGCTGTGCGAGAGCAGCAACAAACCGAGCACGCTGGTCCGGAGTGCCTCTCCCATGTCTGGCCCCTTCAGCCAATCGCACAATCTCCTCCCAGAAGAGGTCTAAAAGCCAGGATTCGGTGAGCACCGACGGAGCCTCTTTTAGGGAGAGGCTGATCCCCGGGAGGGTGAGGATATCCAGGACCAGTGGCCTTGAGAGGATGTCATTTAGATGTCCCTCCGATGCCAAACTCCTCAACTTGGGAAACTGGTCGACCACTGTGGCAACCTCTTCCTCGGTAAGCGGCCCCACCTCGTAGAAACTGATAGTCCGGTCAGCCAAATTTTTCCGGAGTGATAAATGTTTCACTATCGTTTCAGCGCTCTCTTTTCTGACGGTAAATACAAGTTTCCAACAATATTCGCCCACTCCCCCGCGTTTTTTGTGCTCTTCATTGTAACGTTGAACTGCGAGAATGATATCGTTTAGAATGCGTTTCTTATCCTGATCGATGCCCGCCCAATCCAGACCGTCGATCAGGATACAGCGGAGTGGGGCGGTACCTATAGCCGAAAGTACCCTCTGGAAGTCGTTTTCCATATGGATACTATGGAGAAAATGCTCAAGCGAAGCTCCAAAGAACCGCTCGACAGCAAAGACAATTACTTCACCCTCCTGTCGCAATCGATCTGCAAGCCGCTTGAGTATAACGGTTTTCCCAACCATCGGTTCGCCTGAAATGACGACGACCTCGTGGTTTCTGATCTCTTCCTCTAACTGATCCAGCAGGTGTCCTCTCTGGAGATGAAGTGATTCTCCTATGGTGTCTTGGATGGAAGAAAGGACAGTATCTGAATGATTCCTTAAATGGAAAAGATCCTGGGAGAGGTCCTGTTCATCCCGAAGATAGATACCATGATCGAGAGCGATTCCTCTTATCTTCTCTTTGTCTATAGATCCCGCCCTCTTTGCAGAATCTGCCACCTCAGTTCTCAGGATCTTAAAGAGTGACAGCGCTTTCGTCGTATTTTCGTTTTTTATCAGGTCCCTCACCCGATTCCAGGATTGTACCGTGTCACGTGATCCTGCATGCTCAATGTCAAAGTAGAGAATTACAAGGCACCGCAAAAACCTCCAAAGTTCGGTCTCGGTTATGGGGCTGCCCTTTGCCTTTGTGAGGAGGTTTTTGAAGACATCAACATACTCTCGCTTCTTCTCGTGGATAAACCGCGGTGTCGATACCTTTCTGAAAAATTCATCCGAATCCTGGGAGGCCCTTGCCTGCTCCAGCACCGGCCGCAGATGCTCGTCTATAGCCTTCTGATAAACCCCTATCCCGATACCGATCCGGTCCGTCTCGGTGTTGAATTGCCATCCATAGGCTCCGGTGAATGCCTTCCAGCAGTCATCGACCACTCTGGCGAAGACATCGTTTGACTTAGCATCAGAAAATTTGAGGTCATGCTTTATCTGCAGAGCAAGTCGACGTTCTTTCTGCCCGTTGCTGCTGGTGACGACGATATCATCAAGCACACACCCCTTCCACCTCTGCTGGAAGCTTACTCTCGTACAGGTGCCCCAATCAAGCCCCCGAGGTATATCCCCGGCTAGAAGGGTCACCAGATAGGAGACTCCAATCAGGTGCTCAAAAGCATCTCCACCACCGCCCGTGGAGAATGGATTGGCTACCTCTGGATCTCCGTGAACGCTGTTCATCTTATTATAACGGGCGATACGGATCCCGATAAACCTTGCTTGTTACACCCACATGAGCTGCAGATTATGCGCTACTACCGAGTTCTTGCTTGAGCCCAATGTAATAGCCCTGAATCCAATCCGCATAATGAGAGATATGCTCATCCGTACGCTCAAATCGATCTAAATATTCTCTCGCGAGATCGTGTTTCCCTGCATTGTATGCATAACATGCAATTTGTATGAATGCAGGGATTTCAGCAGGATGACCTTGGATCTCCTGCAGTTCATCCATTGCCAGTTGAGTGTATTCCCACATTTTCTCATATTGCCTCTGCCCAAGAGCCTCGTCGCTCACATCCAGCCCCGCCTTAAGGGCTTCGATGAAATTCCCGTGCACGAGATGGATCTCTTTGATATCTTCAAGCATCCGGAGGACTTCTTCCTTATCGTAATCATCAGTGCCACACTTCTTTCCCCGTATGATGTCCCAGATCACCTGACACTTCTCAAATACGCAATACTCGGGAACTGTGCAGAGGTAGTCCTCCAGCGCAGGGACAAGATTGCGGATATTTTCACGGTTTTGGGCAAAAAAGTCCTCTTGGGATAAGGTCAACGATCCTCCTTCCTTCAACCGCTGGAGAACATGATGTATCTCCATGTAGCACCGGAACTGTTCCACTGCAGGTAAATTTGCGTATTCAGGATACTGATCTTCGATCTGGTAGAGAAAAGCGGGTGATAACACTCCCCCATTCCATCTCATCCTCAACTGCGATATGTCGCAGACAATCTGCTCCTTGCGAGATATGAGTGGGTAAATCCTCTCCCTTCCTTCATCCATTATTTCAAACAATTTGTTTCGATTGTTGAATTGTCTGTAGAATTCTACGAGATAGTTATAATACTCCAGCACATCGTGTGGATTGGTAAAATCAACCCTAGACTTATATTCTGAAATTAACTGCCGTACCTCATCTTGTCCAGACGACGAAGGAAGCGAATGAATGACATTTTGATATGCAGCGTGCAGCAAAGGTTTTCCCTTGAGATCCTTTGCCAATCTCAGTGCCTTACGATAATAATGCAGAGAATCCGTACTGTTCTTATTAATCCTCTGTATTCTCCCGTAATTGTTTAGTAAACGTTGATAATCAGCGTTTTTCAGTTGGTCTGAAGTAGCGGTAATGGCGTTGAGCAAAATCTCTGAAGACTTCGCAAGGTCACCTTCATGTTCAGCAGCTGACGCTCTAATAAGGGCGATTTGAGATAGATATTCATCTGAAGGGTTTGAAAGACGCTCAATGATCTGTAATGCCTTCTTGTGATCCCCCAGGCGTGTAAAAGACCCTGCCCGCAGCAGATCAAGACGAACTTTCTCATCTGCATTGAGTGTACCTACATCTATCCAACTCAGCACTTCTATCGATCGGCGAGCCTCATCCTTTGCAAATGCAACAGCTGCCTGCGTAAGGTAATACGAATATTTCTCAGTAGGATCCAAAAAGCACCACTTGTAACGGTAGAGGATCTGTTCTGCTTTCTCGGGTTCATTTGCCTTGATATGACCGGAAACGTCGTGGAGAATCGATGAACACGGCCATAAGAGTTTCCCACGAGAGGAATGGCCGAGTACTACAGCGAGAGCCACGAGCAATAATAGCATGAGACCCGATGTGGGCCATGTTAGAAGGCCTAGGGCCCATAGTGCCAGCGCAGTAATTGATAGCAGGCAAAATATGAGATATTTCAACCGATATTTGGGCAGAATTAGAGTTTTCCGTTGCGTTATTCCTACTGCTAGTAGTATACCGAGGTAGATCCATACTATCCGGAGGTAGTTCCCGGTTACGATAGCTTGCTCAAGTTCAATGACGTATTCAAGCATTTACATCTGACCTGATGTTTGCGACTACGGGGACAAACCATTCCTCTGAAGATACCCAGAGATCTAGGCATGTGAGTAACAATGAAATCGTTGGGGTTGCTGCACATTAAGTTATTTTATCAGTCCGGTTCTATTTTAACGCAACATGGATGCTCCTGAACTGTTTAACTCAGTTGAAACTGGTGTTCTATGAGTCTAAACGATGAATATGACACAAATCCCCTATCAGATCTCGACACAGTCGATCTTTTGTTCGGCGATCTGATCCGGGTATCAAGAGATGGTGAATGTTTTGTCGCAGTTGATCATCTCACCCATATAGCAGAAGTGGGCTCGACAGAGGCCGAGGCAGTTAATAATCTAAGACAGGCGATCAGGGAACATATCAATGTCGTCAAAAATACTCTCGAACAGATGAGAGATTTTGATCGAGCATTTCGGGAAGACGCAGGGGATCATTGATAAAGATGTCTTCTGATCTGCCTCATAACCTGCCCATTCAGAATGTACTCTCTCTATTGGGAGAATTTGATTATTCTGAGGTGCCTAAAAGTGACCGCTATATTCACCTCAGGCGTTTCGATGACCGCACAGTGATCACGATTCCAAACAGAGCCAGGGTCCATAGAGCGGTCCTACGATCTGCTCTCATTCAGGGTGGAATCCCTGAGAAAGATTTCACTGAGAGGTTAAAAGGAGCGATATCCGTCTCGGGCAAAGAATCCATCCTCGCCCATGTGGATATCCTCGGATTTAAATCGCTACTCGATGAGGCTAAAGAAAGCGAATTGCGATTTGATGAGCTGCTCAACCATTATCATAAGGCCTTGAGATCTGCATTTTCCAGGATCAAATCGGTGACAGAGGTGAGACACAAGTACGATTGGAAGAGAATCTCTCACGTGCGCGTATATACCGATAATTTACTGTTTGTCTCCGAACTACGGCGGCAAACCGGAGGTGAGTCGGAATTTGGGCGAACAATCGATGAGATCGCGATGTATCAGTTGGAACTGGCCATAGAGGGGTTCTTCACCCGAGGAGGAGTTGTCATCGAGAGAGCTTACTGCGATGAAGTGACTGTTTTCAGTCCTGCTCTCATGGATGCAGCGGGTATTGAAAAAAGAGCTCTCTTTCCCCGTATTATTCTTGAGGATTCTGCTAGAGAGAGGCTCAGAAGGTACCTGAAATGGTATAACAACCCGGCATTTTGTCATTTTAATGATATGGTCGTCATCGATCCTGACGGCACGTGGTTTATCAACTATTTGTACGTCCTCAGGTGGTTCAATGATGATATGATGGACATGATGGAACGCCATGGTGAAAAACTCCCTGTATCTGAAGGACCTTATTTTCCTGCAGCGATCTCTGAACTTCATCAGCATAGAGATCATATCAAGAGACGGTTGGCGGAGTTTAAGGACAATCCTGTGGTCTTTCGAAAATACCTCTGGTTAGCCTGTTACCACAACTGGTTCTGTTCTACGTATTTCTCGGAGGATGGCGATGCTGAGATTTCAGATGTCGGAATTACGCTCACATTTGAGAGTTGTTTTGCAGCAAAATCCGAAGTTAATCACATTAATTGATTTATAGAAGATAATCCCTTCTCTAGTAGAGATACTAATAAGGCGGAATGAGAAGAGATCACACCACACAACAAAACCTCACTTAAAATTAGAATTCACGCCCTAGGATAATGATTAGGGCATTGCTGAAGGGTTTGGAGCCCTGATCTCCCTATACTGTTGTCTCCCAGCGTGCTCCCTCATAAATTAGTCCGAATGACTCGGCTAATTGATGACAGAGAAGATCTGAACGGATTCGCAAGAGGTCTTTATAAGGGTGCTTTGTCTGAGCGAGGAACTCGGTACTGTACTCGATACCGATCACTCGAGAGCCAAACTCTGGATTAGAGTTTATCTCCTGGTATCGGCGCTCAATCGTACCAGGGTACGGCCACCCATTCTGGAAGGGTTTCATAGAGAATACTCCCGTCTTTCCGACAACCCTGACCTCCGCAAGATCGAACCTTGACGCGGTCTTCAGATCGGGGAGCGAGAATGAGGTGTCTGATGGGTGATTGTGAGTCAGTATCTGGTGTTGTGAGTCCAATCTGTCTGCATCTGGTATCTCAACATGCAAGGTTCCGTTGTAACGACCGCTATACCTGTGCAACAACTCACCCTGACTGGTGAATATGCCCGCAAATTCCCAGTCATTGATATTTCTAATCTCCCTCTCAAAGCGGATGATATCCGGATGTCTACGGAATACTTGCGGTGCTGTCATATTCGGATTATCATAGATCTTGCGCTGTACAGCCACTTAGATTCAACTTTTCTCGTCTGATATTGGGACAGGCTTTCCCCTTCACCCCCCGCCCAGCACCTTCACCAGGACCGCCACCACCCCACCCACGACCCCCCCGGCCCCGGCGCTCACCGTCGATAACCGTCGTTCCTCCCCGGCCTTCTCCGCCCGCCACCCCTCCAGCGCCCGGATCCGGCTCTCAAACTCCTCGTCCTGGGTCTCCATCCTCTGGAGCGCTTTACAAATCCACTTCACATCCCGGTTCGTCTCGTAGACGAGCTCCCGGGTAGTCTTCTCATTGGTCATCCTGGTAACCCTCCTGGTGAAGACTACGACGCCGGAGAGAAAAAGCCTGACCGTAACGATTATATTCAAGAATCCAGGCCCAATCCTGGCTCCCCGATAAAGTCAGGCTAATCCCCTCCCCCGTCTACCCTATAGTTGTCTGTCATATTCCCGGGACCATGCAGACCACGGAAGATGCTCCGCATCTTCCTGACAGGCACGACCCAGAGGGTTGTGCCGTGAGGAGAACCAATCATGGCAGACTTCGTGCAGACTACCGTGAACAAGACGGCGCTCCGGGAGATCACGCTCCCGATCGCCGATGTAGAGACGTTCGACAGCCTCATCGAGATGGTCCTCGACGACAACCCCTTCGGGTGCGTCGACTACACGACCCGCGACGGCCAGACCGTCGACGGCGTCGTCCGGAACCGCGAGCACTATACCGCGAAGGTGAACTTCATCAACGGTGAGGGCAGGCGGGTCGGCACCGTCTCGCTCCAGTCCCCCTCGATCGCCGCGTTTAACGCGAACGCTGCGGCCGTGATGGGCAACGCCGCCCTCGCGACGGCGATGGGCGGGGAGGCCGTCCGCGACGAGCCCCACGAGACCTACTACGCTCAGCTCAAGTGCCACGACCCCGCCGGTGAAGACTATTACGTCACCTTCACCAGAAAGACCGTCCGGATCTCGTCCTACCAGGACGACGCGATCAGGGACAGGGTCGAGTCCTGGGCCGATGGCATCGCGTCGCTCGAGTGAAGCGGGGACTCTTTCCCCTTCACTTTCAGACCGCGCACGGCTCCTTGTTATCTACTACCTCTTCTCCAGTCTCTCCTATGACGCACTCGCCCCTTCTCCGCTCCGACCAGACCCTCTTCAGAGATCCCGACGTCTTTGAACTCACGTTCGTCCCGGAGCACCTCCACCACCGCGACGCCCAGGTCCGGGAACTCGCCTTCCTCATCAGCCCGGCCCTCCGGGGCGGGAGTGCTCTCTCCGCCGTCCTCCGCGGGCCGCCGGGGACCGGGAAGACCACCACCGTTCGCCGGATCTTTCACGAAGTCACGGAAGAGACACGGAGGATCGTCCCCGCCTATGTCAACTGCCGCCACGACCATACCCTGCTCGCCGTCTACCGGAGCATCTTCAAACAGGTCTCTGGCTACCCGGCGCCGTTGGCCGGCCGGTACCTCGACGATGTCAAAGAGGGTATCGCCGCCCGGCTCCAGGACCGTAACGCCGCGCTTGTCGTCTGCCTCGACGACGCGGACGAACTCATAGTGGCCGGGACCTACAACACCCTCCTCTACCAGATCCTCCGGCTCTACGAGAAGTGGGACGTCCGGAAGGCCGGGGTCTTTGCGGTCACGAGCAACCTCGGCCTGAACCTCGGAGCCGAGGCCGATCCGAGCGTCCGGTCGGTCTTCCACCCGACCGAGATCACCTTCCTGCCCTACACGAGGACCGAGATCCGCGAGATCCTCACCGACCGCGCCCGGCAGGGGCTCTACCCCCGGGTGATCTCGAAGCCGCTCCTCGACCGGATCGCCACCGTCGCCGCCGGCGAGCAGGACGTCCGGGTCGGGATCGACCTTGTCCGGCAGGCAGTCCTCCTGGCGGAGAAGGACGGCCGCCGGCGGGTCACCCACGCCGACGTCACCGCCGCAGCCCGGGCGGTCACGGCGCCGGGCCTCCTGAACCGGGCCGCGAGGCTTTCGGCCGACGAGCGGGCGCTGCTCTCGTGGATCGCGGAGCGTTCCCGCGACGGGGGCGATATGGCATCAGGGGCGGTCTTTGAGGCGGCGCAGGAGTATCTCCCGGTCGGGAAGACAACCTACCACGAACACCTCAACGCCCTCACGAGGGCCGGGATCGTCGACCTGGTGCCCCGGGCGGGCCGGGGGAGGGAGGTCCGGCTCCGGTACGATGCCGGGGATGTGGCTGCCGCCTGCAGCTCCCCGGACCGAACCTGCGAAATCCCGAACTGAGCATGAGATCCGGAAACCGCCGGTCCGGCCCCGAATTGGAGTTCCCCCTCATATCCTCTGTTTTTGAACGTTTCCAATAACATAAGGCTTATATGGGGCCTGTTGTTTTTTCCGGGATGGTTGGCTCACCCTTTTAACCAGCAGTTCCCGATGATGGTGTATGCGCCGGAGAGAGACCCGGTGCAGGGAGCTACAAGAAATGCAACAGCAACCAGGAACAACCCCGGACAAACGGAGCCCGGGAGGGACCGAACCGAGAACCAGCGGCGGCAGCCCGGATACAAAGTGCCACCACGCGCTCCGCCAGGCCGCCACTGGTACTTCTTCACCCGAGGAGATAAACGTCTCGCCGGTCCCCCTCTTCCTCGTCCCGCGGGCGGTCGCAGACGCGATCCGCCGCCACGGGAGAGCCGTCCGCGAGATCAACGTCAGAAGGACCCGCAACCACCAGTACGCGATCAGCGTCGAGCGGGGCCGGCCATGACCGAAAAGTCGAAAACCTTCGGTTTTCTCCCGCTCCGGTCCGATTGGACCATCGCGGCGGGTACCCTTGCCTGTACCCCGGCGGGCGGGCTCATCGTCCACGTCGAGGCGGAGCGCTGCCGGATCGCGCCCGAGGACGTGAGGGCGCTGATCTTTGCCGGCCGACCGGCGCCGGTTGTGCGGGAGCGGGTGCGGCACGAACGTGGTGTCCCGATTGGCGGGATAACAATCGAGGGACACGCCGCCCTGAACCCGGCCGGAAGAGCGGTGGTGATCCACCTCCGGGCCGGGTCCTGGATCGTCCCGCTCGTCAGTCTCCAGCGGGTCGCCCGCGGGGAGGCGGCGAGCGCCCCCCTCTTTCCCCTTGTCGAGGCGGACCTCTATGAGTGAGGAGATCCGCCGGGCGGTGGAACTCCTTGACGGCGGCGTGGTCGAGGTCCGGGCGCTCGCCGACGGCGCGACGCACTCCGGCTACTTTAATGACCACACCCTGCTCGCAGAGCAGGTCGAGGCGCTCGACGCCGACCCGGCGGTCGCCGGGATCTACGTCACGCTCAATGATGTCAACCCGGCCCTCCTCGCCCGTCGGGCGAACCGGATCAAGATGCGCCTCGGACGAAACGACGCCACCACGGCCGACGCCGACATCATCCGCCGGCGCTGGTTCCCGGTCGACATCGACCCGGTCCGGCCGAGCGGGGTCTCCTCGACGGACGAAGAGCACGCGGCAGCACTCACTGCCGCAGAACGGATCGCCGCCTACCTCGCCGAGCAGGGCTTCCCTGAACCCGTCCGGGCCGACTCCGGGAACGGGGCGCACCTCCTCTACCGGGTGGACCTCCCGAACGACGAGGCGGCCACCGCGCTCGTGAAGGGCTGTCTTACCACCCTCGACGCCCTCTTCTCGAACGAGGCCGTCACCGTCGATACCGCGAACCACAACGCCGCCCGGATCTGGAAACTCTACGGGACCGTATCCCGGAAGGGCGACAACACCCCCGAGCGGCCCCACCGGCGGGCGAAGGTCCTCAGTGCCCCGGAGGAGATGGCTACCGTCCCGATAGATCGGCTCCGGCATATCGCCGGGCTCATCCCCCGGGAAGAGCCTCTCCAGAGAAAGAAGGGACCCGGCATCGACCTTGCCGCCTGGCTTCTCGACCACAACATCGCGGTTCGGTCCACGAGACCCTGGCAGGGCGGCACCCTCTTCACCCTCGCGGAGTGCCCGTTCTCGTCGGCCCACAAGGACGGCGCCTT
>OFEK01001031.1_pt1 | contig 21304 bp, 22 predicted proteins | sample 1521131 | NCBI WGS metagenome assembly OFEK01 (sample SAMN05720209, study PRJEB24109) | activated sludge metagenome | isolation source: Anaerobic digester | place: China | collected 2015-12-16
TCTTTGGTAACTGCTATTTACTCAAAACTATACCGTAAGTCCGACAGACTCCTAGCGTCTTGTCCGCTTGCAATAGTTCTGTATTCATCCAGTGCATCAAGGAAAAGTATCTCGTTAGCTGTAGCATGAGGTTCAATAAGGAATTTTCTGACAGTTGTGAAATTTACTTTGGCGACATCCTTAAAGAGGGTTGTTTTCCCCATGCCAGGATCACCAAGGAGTACTATCGCGTCCTCAGTTTCGAACTCAGCAAAGGTACCGTCGGTTTCTCGTGCATTGCCTGTACCGTCATCTCTGACACGTAATTTGCGTGACGATATATTGATCATTCTGATTTTTGACTCCACGATGGATAAACGGACAAACGCTGTTGATTGTTTAAATTTCTCCTTTTAACTGCTTTGGGGGCGGGTCTTGGAATATAAGTTTTCAGCCGCCAGATAACATATATTGATTAGTTGATAATGCATGATTGACAGTGAATAATACAACATCTTAAAAACAATGCAAGAAAAAACAACCAGTTGCCGTTTGAAAAGATAGATTGCCACGTTCACTGTCGTGAACTCGCAATGACAGGCTGCATATTTTTTATTCTGGATTCCTGCTGGAGTTTACCCGGCGCATGCCAGGCGGGAATGACACTTGTGGTAAAAAATGAACGGTTATTTTACGTCTTCACTTAAAAGGCGTACCGCCACTGGATTGCCCGCTCGGAGTCGGGCAATGACAACTTTTATACCGTCACATTAATTTCCCGATTATTGGGTAATGCTGTTTAATGCTGTTTCGTCAGCCGTCTCCAGTCGATGAAACGCCGTCTGTTGCGTCGTCGTTCCGCTGCAGATATGCATTGATCTTCTCCTGGATGGATTCGGGAATTATGATACCGATGATCTTGATCCGGCTTTCGTGCAGGTCGCGCGTCGGCTGCCTTTTTCCTTTAGTTCAGGATGATATTACAAGAGGCCTTCTTTGTGAAGTTGGGTGACGATGCCGACGGCTGATTCACTGCGGTCCATGGTGTAGATATGTATACCCGGCATTCCCGCCCTGAGTAATTCCGCGCATTGTCGTGCGGCAAACTCGATCCCGAACGCTTCCAGTCCTTCCTTATCCCCATCCTTCAGTTTGGTAATTCCTTGACGCACTTCCTCCGTAATGGTTGCCCCACAGAGGCCCGCCAGCATTTCCATCATCTTGACACTATAAATGGGCATGATACCCGGCAGGATAGGAACTTTGATGCCATGCACCCGGCAGCGCTCCACAAAATCGAAAAAAAAGCGATTGTCATAGCAGTAGTTAGCGATGATATATTCAGCCCCCCGATCTACTTTCAGCTTCAGATATTCCAGATCCTTTTCCCTGCTTTCTGCCTCAATATGACCCTCCGGGTATCCAGCGGCACCAATGCAGAAGTTGTATCGCGGACGAATAAGACTAAGGAGATCAGATGCGTGAGGGAGACTATCCGGATGAGGTGTGAATCCTTCTTCCTGGGGAGGATCACCGCGAACGACCAGGACATTGTCCACTCCGCAATCACGGTAGTCGTCAAGGATGGTAAAAATATTCTGTGGGCTGAGACCATAGCCGGCAAAATAGGATAATACTTCCAGTCCCTTTTCTTCCTTCAGTTTTACCATAAGCCGACGAGAGCCCTCCCGCGTGGAACCGCCGGCGCCAAAGGTAACTGAAACGAAGTCCGGCTTCAGTTTTGCCAGGGTATCGATGGTCTTTTCCAAATTTTCCGCTCCTTTTGGCGTCTTGGCCGGAAAAAGTTCAAACGACAGGGTGGGCTTTTTCGCATTTTTCCACATATCAGTTACTCTCATTGCTTTTTCTCCAGATTTTAATTTCGGCTTTATCCGATTAGAAGAAGGGGAGGGGCAGGTTTTGGAATATCAGTTTTTAATCCCAGTTAATGGAAGCAGATTCAATCCATCCCCTTTTTTTTCTTTTCTGTCATTGCATTATATGAGGCCAATCATCATCCCCGCTTGGAAAATGAACAACTGCCGCAGCCTGAATCTCGCTGCAGCGTTTCATATTTTCGTTGGCTTCATGATATTTAATTCCGGGATGGCAAACATAGCCGATGTCGCTTTCAGTGTAGCCCTCAAATTGAACCAATTTATAGCCCAGATTATGCGCTATTTTAATAACGTCATCTACGCTCTGCCCCTTTGCCGGTCTAATTGTCGTATAAAATACGGTTATCATTTCGTCTTCTCAATAATAGTTATTCAGCCCGTCAGGATTGCCTGCATGATTCTCACATTTTCCTGGTTATTGGGAAATGTTGTTTAAGGCTATTTCATCAGTATCTCAAGACTCTGCTGCTCCGTCGATTGCATCAGAGTTTCGCTGCAGGTAGGCCTTGATTTTCTCCTGGATGGATTCTGGTATTTTGATGCCGATGCTTTTGATCCGGCTTTCGTACTTGGCGAAGGAGCGACTGTGCTGTGAGGTGTTGATAAATATTTGGAAATAGGTCCTGATGCTTCCCTCCAGTTCCGAGCGGAATTCCATATCCTGATTCAAAAGATCCTCCACCGGGGCGATCACCCGGTAATTGATGGGACGGCAAAGGGCGCGGTAGGCGACGAAACGCTGCGTCATATCGTCTTCGTAATTCTTTTCGCGAATGGCCTTTTCCACAACTCCCAGATCGATGCAATCCATGATCTGAAAGGCATATCTGGGGCCGAGGATTTCCTCCAGGAGCGTCTGAGCGCGGTTATACTGTTCGCAGGTGCTCAACTCGGTCAGGCCTTCGGGATCGCAGCGGATGTAGAGGACGAAGTCGATATCAGAACCGGTCTGGCAGAGGCCCATATTCGTTGATCCCAGTACGTCCATGCCGATGTCCTCCCTGATTCTCTCGTCGACGAGACGCGCCACCTCTTCCAGCTTGTCCAGCCGTTCTTCCGTTTCCTCCGTTTGAAAAAGCCGGTAGAACTGCTTTATCTCGTTATAAAGCTGGATCTCGGGGATGTGGGAATACTTCTGGCTTTTCATATCGAAATTCGCGCTGGCCTTCAAGTGGTCATACCGGTTGCGGTCGATGACTTTTTCCTCCCAGCGCCCATTTTTAAATAAATAATCGGCTACATCGTACACCCGGTCGTCAACGAGCTTTTTAAAAATGACTTTTTGGATTTGACGGTTGTCGATCTCCAGGGAGAAGAAGAAGCCGCCCTCCAACACTTTGCCGGTAAGAAGCGTCACTTCGCCGAAGTTGGACGGATTCAGGTAGACGGTTCCTTCCGTGTACTGGAAGCCCCAGTCACCATGGATATGGCCGGTGAGGCAGGCCAGAACGGGGTGTTGATTGCAGTAACTGCGCAGGGCCGGTGAGCCGGTGGTGCCGAACTGGGTGACGCGATCGTGTATTCCGTGGGCCGGGTGATGCGTCACGATCACATCGGGCGTGGCCTCCGTAAAAAAATTGAGCATCTCATTGTTCTGATCCTCGATCCCGATGCCTCCCCGGTAGCGGACGACGTACCGTTCCGGAATGCCGGGTGTCCAGATCTCGGCGCCGCCGTATCCGGCAATAATGATGTCCTGGATCTGGCGCTTATGAAGATGGAGGTCACGCTCGTGGAGGGAAGTGTATTTGAGATCCATATCGTAGTTGCCGGGCAGACAGAGGACAGGGGTTTTCTGCTTCACGGCGATGATATTTTCCAGCATCTTGTATTTCTGTTGAAGGACCCGGCGGGCGCGGATCGTGTATTGCTGGTATTTAAAACCCTTTTCCTCCACTTCCCCCGAAATATTCGGTTTATCCAGCAGTTCATCCACAAAGTCTTCGATGAGCATCCCTTCCTTATTCATACGCAGGCGCAGTCCATGAAAGTATGACTGCAGTTCGTGGTAGTTGATGGCCGTGTTCATGTTGTGAAAAGGGATATCGATAAGATCGCCATTAATGATGTACACATCGGCCACGGTTTCGGTCAGCAATGTTTTAACTCGTTCGAAGGCGCCGTGGATATCGGTGATATAGATCATTCTCATGGATTTAACCTCTTTGTTTGGTTTATGTAGAAAAAACGGACAAATCTTTGACGTCCCGGCCAAGGACGCCGGTAGCGTAATGCATCACTTCCCCGCCCTGGTCGTAAATGCTCTTGTACTCACTAATCCTCATGATTTTCACATCTATTGTGCAAAATAGTTGCGAAGCCGTTCCGCAGGCATGCCTTTTGTTGAAATATACGGTCCGTTAGTTTATTCCAATTTGAGAATAGCAAATGCCCTGTCTATATTCAACAATATTCTTTGTCTCCCGGCTTTATCCCACCGACAAGCCTTCGGTCCCATTCTCTTCTAAAATAGGGGACGGTTCTCTTAGTAAAATAGGGAGTAAAATAGGGGACGGTTCTCTTTTCTTGACAAACATCGGCAATACTGATACAAAGAAAACATGCCAAGAACAGCCAGAATAGCTCCCAAAAAATTTATTTATCATGTCCTGACGCGTGGAAACAACAAGCAGGAAATATTTCAAGACGAAGAAGACTTTCAGAAATATATCGACATCCTCAGCAATTACAAAGAAAAATACAGGTATAAACTGTATCACTACGTCTTAATGACAAATCATGTTCATTTGGTCATTGAGCCTACGGCGGACGGAGGTGATCTTTCCCAGATTATGAAGGGAATAAATCTGTCCTATGTCCAGTATTTCAAGAAAAAATATCAGTACACCGGCCATTTCTGGCAGGATAGATATAAAAGCATGATTATATCCAGGGATGAATACCTGCTGGCCTGTGGCAGCTACGTCGAACTTAATCCTGTGCGGGCGGGAATGGTGAAAACCCCGAAGGATTATCTCTGGAGCAGTTACAAAGCCAACGCCTACGGGAAAAAGGACGATTTGGTTGACAGTTCAGTTGTTTTCGGAGGGCTGTCGACAAGTGAATCGGTCAGGAAGGAATATCGGATATTTGTTCAGCAAATGCTGCAAAAAAATCACTCTATGCGGGGAGTAATGGATCGCCGGGTTATATATGGAGGGGATAAGTTTATTCAGAAAATGCAGAAACAATATAATCTGAGCGCAATTATCGGAAAGCAGGGCAGACCAAGGAAAGAAGCCGCTCAAAAATAGAACCGTCCACTTAATTAAATTTATATTTATGGCTGAATCCATTAATCTTTCAGAAGTTAATGCCTGGCTGGCCCGGTCAGGGGATGTCTGTCTCTCATCGTTGATCAATACCATCCTCTATGCCGTATCCATCGCAGCGGCAGCATACCACTGGAGAATGTTGCAGCGATTTAAGAAACCTGCTGCCGAGCAGGGCTTTTGGCTGCTTGTCATTTTTATTTTATCGATTTTCGGTATTAACAAACAGCTTGATTTCCAGGTCCTGCTGGTCGAAATCGGGCGACCGATTGCTCTGAAGAGTGGATGGTACGAATCACGCCGGATTGTTCAGGCTGTGTTCGCATTTGTTTTAACCGGCATTGCCGGGCTTTTCGCAGTAATGATGTTGTTCCTGGTTAGAAGGCATTGGCGCAATAATATCCTTGCATTGCTTGGCCTGCTGATTTTGTGCTTTTACGGGATCATGGAAGCAATGTCCCAAAGCCATGTCGGATGCAGTCTCGAATTGTATGAGCAATGGAGCTTTCGACTTACCGATGTAATCGAAATGACGGGCATCCTGTTTATATTGGCCAACACCTTGATCCGACGAAAGAGAGAGTGAATTATTCTTTATGTCCATATTCGTCATGAACATCGGGGCATGGAAACCGGGAATCGGCGACCCTTCGTTTATGGGATGGTTTACGGTGTTTTCCTATTATCTTGTCGCCTCTCTTTGTTTATTGAAGATGATATCACGGGCGCTGCTGCCGGGGAAAAAAGCCTGGCTGTTTTGGGCTTTCATGTGTCTGACCATGATTGTTTTGGGCATAATAAAACAGTACAATATGCTCAGCGCCGTCACGGAAATGTGGCGGTTAATTGCCCGTCATGGCGGATGGATGGAACAACGCTGGATTTTTCAGGTGGGAGCCATGATTTTGTTTTTTGTCATAAGCGTGATTTTTTCCACCTTCCTTTATCGCCGTTCGTTGCAATTCTTTTCCGTCCAGGAAAAAATAGCCGCATTCGGCTTGGTTTATTTGGTTTTATTTGTTGGGCTGCGGGCCATCTCCCTGCACCAGTTTGGAACGGTTCTCGGCTGGGAAATATGGGGCGTGCGTATCAACTGGATTGCGGAATTATTCGGGATATATTGGATCTGTTTTGCGATCTTTCGGCCGCGCCTCCGCATAGAAAAGCGGTAGCCTTATTGATTGATTCAAGGGCACTTTGTAATTCTAGATGCTGCAAAAAATATTGACATAAAAAGGGAAGTTACCTATATTCCTCATCAAGATCAGGCATTCCTCACAAAAAGTCTAAAGGAGGTCTCTATGGCAGACAACAAACTACAACGGGAATTTATTGTTAAAGCGTTGACCGATCCGAAATTCCGCAAGCTTCTCGCAACGGAACCTGCGCAAGCTCTGGGCGTGAAGAGAATCAATGTACAGCAGGCAAAGGAAGTAAGGCTTATCCTGGCCACCGTGAAAGGAATCGATGCACAGATCGGTGCAATGGCCGACGAACTGCTTTGCGCATGCAGTGTAACCGCTACACCGACGGTAAGAAATAAAGCGTAATGGCGGTTCTGGAATCAAGCGACGATAATCGGGAAACTCTTGCCCGGGTTGAGCTGCTGGTGGCAACAACATGGAATTGTAACCTTCAGTGTTCGTATTGTTTTGTCGGCAACCGGGGATTGGCGGAGAATATTGAACCGATGTCCGTTGATGCCGCTCGTCATATAGTTGATGTGCTCGATGAGGAATTTTCGGATGCGGAGACGGTGTGTCTCCATTTTTACGGAGGCGAGCCGTTTTGCAATCTTCCGGCCATGAGCGCTATGGTGGAAAGGGCGTTAGCAAAAGACGAGAACAAATTTATTTTTGCCGTGACAACCAACGGCGCTGCGGCGACGCCGGAGGTCATAGAGTTGCTTGGCAGAGCCAATTTCGGTGTGGTAGTGAGCATCGATGGACCCCCGGAAATACACGATGAATGCCGCAAAGACAAAGCCGGAAAATCCACCCATGCCAGGGTGATGAATTTTCTCCATCAATTGCGGAAGAAGACCTCCTGCCGGGTGCGCGGCTCCGCCGTGGTCAGATCGGGTTGGCCGCTGGCGAAAGCGGCGGCTTATCTGAAAAGCCTTGATGTTGATATGATAAAATCGCAGGCGGTACGCACTGCCGGCGCAGAGGCATACTCGCTCAACGAAGAGGAGCGTACAGAGTATCTGGCTGATCTGGAAAAGCTGGGTATGCAGATCATCGAAGATATCAGGCAGGAAAGGCCGCCCCGCGATGATCGCTTTACCAGCCGTGTGTTTCAGCTCCTTAAAAATGAGTCCAGGCAGCGATTCTGCGGCGCGGGAATAACTATGTTCGGTATTACACCTGACGCGCAGGTTCTGCCGTGTATTCTTCTGGAGACGGCCAACAACAGTCTGGGATCGATATATGATCGTGAATTTCGCGAAAAAGGCCGCCGCTGGGTTGAAAATCGTCCGCGGGAAAAGAAGTGTGCACATTGCAGCGCACTTCCTTTATGCGGAGGGGGCTGCCCCGCCATGATGCCTTTTTGCGGAGAGTCTGAATGCGACATTGTCCGAAAAAACTGCGACGTGGCGCGAAGAATTTACCGGCAGTTTGCCGATGAACCGGAGAAGCTGCTGGTTTTAGCCGGTATATGATGATTGTGGCCGATTCATGTTAGAAAATGCAGATTCCGTTACCTGCCTACATCCACCAAAGGATTTTAATCCCGCTGACCTTTCCCTGCCGCGATTGAAAGCGAAAAAATGGGAAATATGTTCACTGGCGCTTGATTTATCGGGGCAATGCAATTTGCGCTGCTCATACTGTGCTGAAGCGGCGACAATGCCCCGAAGGGAGCCGATGACGGCGGAGGTTCTCAGGCGTGCGCTGCTGTTCCTGTATCAAAATCTCGCCGCGGACGCCGTTCCTGCACTGCGTTTCGGCAGCGGTGAACCTCTGCTGGCCGCAACGTTGCTGGAACAATGCGCCGTCGAGGCGGAGAGATTATCCGGTGAATATCAGCTCGCGCCGCCCCAATTTTTCCTGACCACCAACGGAACACTGCTCAATCAAAAGATACTGCGTCTGCTGTCGACTCCTTCATGGCATGTAAAAGTGAGTCTGGACGGGCCGCCGCACGTTCACGATGTGTACAGGAAGGACAGAAAGGGACGCGGCACTTCGTATAAAGCTATTGATGCCGTCAAGGGACTTTTCGAGGCAATCGGGGAGCGATTAAGCATCACCGCCGTTCTCTCACCCGGTACCGATCCCGCAGAAGTATTTGAATTTTGTGAGTCTCTGCAGGCCGCTCAAATCGAGCTGCTGCCGGTGGCCGGTATGGAAGAAGGCGCAGCTTTTACGCAAAAGGATCTGCAGCGTTATCGGTCTTTTGTCGCCGGTTATGCCAGTGATCTTGCCTGCGGGCGGAAGCGGGCGGTGTTGAGCCGTTTTTGCAATATGCTGCCCCGCGCAATGGGTTTCGGGGTTCAACTCTACCGGTGCGGAGCGGGACGATCATTTTACGCCGCCGGCCCCGACGGCCTTTTGTATCCGTGTTTCCGGATGATTGGACTTCCCGGCTTTGCAGTCGGATCTGTATTCACGCCGATAGATAAAAATGCGCTTTCTCATTTCCGCCGGACCGCGGGCCGCAGTATCACAAAAAGAAGCGCCTGCCGGACTTGCTGGGCGCGAGCTTTGTGCAACGGCCCCTGTTTTGCAGTCACCGGGCTCATGAATATGGAACCCGGAAGCGCCTCCGTCCAATGCGTTTATTCCAAAATCGATGCCACGGAAGCGGTCAAACTGGTATCTATACTGCAAAGATCGGATCCGGCCAGACTTCTAACCTATCTGCCGGCTGATCTCTCTTCGGTAATATGAACGTCCTGCTCGTTAAACCGCCTGAGCGGTCGCGATTAAATTTCGGCGCTTTCAGCCTGGCGGTGCTGGCAGCATATGTTCGTGATCTGGCCGGGATTTCCATCTTTGATGCCACGCATCATAGTGTTGACGGGGCGTCCAGCGCCATGTTATCAAAAAATTATGACCTGATCGGCATTACGGTCATGTCGCCCTCTTCGGTAAAGAGCGTCTGTGCCCTGATCCGTTCGATGCGCCGAATTTTTAAACAAAATGGAAGGCCTCTGCCGCCGATAGTATGCGGGGGGCACGGAGCCTCCATGTATCCCTATCCGCTGCTGGCCGCAGGAGCAGATTTCGTGGTTTACGGACAGGGGGAGCAGCCCTTCCGGGCTATGCTGCAAAACATGAAGGCCGACGTGCCCGGAACAATCCGGAAGCACAAAAAAGATCTTGTCCGTATTCCCGCCGTTGACGTTGTTTCACCCGAACAGCTTACTCTACCCGCGCGGGACCTGATCGGAATACCGGCGGATGGCGTACATCTGATGGAAACCAGCCGTGGATGTCCGCACAGATGCTCATTTTGTGAGACCTCGTATTTTTACGCCCACACTTGGAAAGCTTTTCCGGCGGTACGTATTTCATCGGAAGTCCGGCATCTTGTGGAACAGTACAAAGCATGGATGATCCTTATCGCCGACGATAACTTTGCCGCTTCCGCAACGCGAATTTTCGAACTTTGTCCACAACTGGAGAGGGGGCCGTTGCCGCTCTTTTTCCTGGCTTCTGCGCGCATCGACGATCTGTCGGCCGATTCGAGAATACTGCCGGCGCTGGCGTCGGCGAGGATCTCCAGGATTTCGGTCGGCATCGAAACGGTTGACGAGGAATGCGGAAAAAAGATCGGCAAAGGGTACGGCGTCGCTCTTTGTCGTGATACCATTATGGCCATGCGCAGACTGGGTATGTATACTGTTGCCTCATTTATTGTCGGACTGCCGGGTGAAACCGATTGCCGGGAAGAGAAGATGCTGGAGGCCGCCGTTGATATCGGCGCTGATGCGGTGACCTTTGTGCCTTATCATCCGCTTCCGCAGGGAACGGAGCGAACCTGCGCCGAAATTCGTTTGCCTTCCCGAAAAGATGAGAAAATTGCGCAGCAGATGAACCTGGCTTTTCATTCTCATCCTAAAGTAATCGTCCGGCGCAAAGAGGCACTGCGTGAAGACTCGCTGCGCGGAATAATAACCAGAGCGGCAGGAAACCGGTATTAATTCGATGTAAGCAATTTTTATTTTCGACAAAATATTCTTCATAAGAACAGTTGCTATTGCCGGAGCGGCAAGGCCGGAGAATTTTCCATGGAATCGATAAACGCTTTTGATATTGTCATGCTGCCCAGGATTATATTTGGCGCCGGCAAAATTGCCGAACTTCCTGAAGTTATGCAATCATACGGTCGTCAGGCACTCATTGTCACCGGCGGCGAATCGCTGAAAAAGTCCGGGCAATGGGATGCTCTTGCTTTAATGCTTGAAGCAGCGGGGATTCAATACAATACGGTATCCGTCCGGGAGGAACCGACAACGGAATTGATAGACGGCGTTGCCGGGGAATGTAGGAAGATGCCGGTCAATGTGGTTGTGTCCATCGGCGGCGGCAGCGTCATTGACTTTGGCAAGGCGGTCGCAGCCATGCTGATGGAAACCGGCTCCGTCAAAGACTTTCTGGAAGGTGTCGGAAATAAAAAACCGTCCGGGAAAAAAGTTCCCTTCATTGCTGTTCCGACGACCGCCGGGACGGGAAGTGAAGCAACAAAAAATGCCGTCGTATGCGACCGGAAAGAGGGCTATAAAAGATCTCTCCGGCATGATAATTACATGCCGGACGTCGCCCTCGTTGATCCCGAACTGACGCTGACATTGCCCCGGCATATTACAGCGGCCTGCGGATTTGATGCTTTTTCCCAGTTGATTGAATCTTACACTTCAACGAAGGCGAACTTTTTTACCGATTCCCTGGCCCTGAAGGCTCTTTCCCTTGCCGCAGAAAGTTTGCCCGAACTCGTTCTTGGACAAGGCAAAGATGTCTCTTTACGTGAAAAAATGTCTTACGCCGCCATGGTCTCGGGGATAACATTGAGCTATGCCGGGCTCGGCGCTGTGCATGGCATGGCGGGACCTCTGGGCGGACTCGTTGCTGTTCCGCATGGTGTGGCCTGCGGCAAACTTCTGTTTCCTGTGATGAGTTTCGTGGTGAAAAAAATTATTGAGGGAAATAACATTGCCGCCCGCAAACGCTTCGCCGATATTGGAAGATTATTCATCAAGAATCAAAGCTGTGATGATTTATTCTGCTGCGAACAATTTTTATGTGTTCTCCAAAAATGGACGCAGATTATGAAGTTTCCGTCGCTGTCACACTTTGGGATGAAAGCGGCCGACATTGAAAAAATCATCCTGCCGGCGGACAGTAAAAACAGTTTTGCCGTTCTTTCCAAAGAAGAAATGAGAATTATTCTGGAAATTGTTTGCTGAGATCAGCCGGCAAAAACTGCTAATCAACATGAATGATCCTCCAGGCATGGACAGTCGAGATTATTTCCTTGATAAATGGAATGGCTATGTTAATAAATCCACACTTGGAGCAGTAAGCAGTACTCCGGATAGGAGAATAGTGATACCGCGGACAACCAGTCTTAATAACTGAGGAGGAAAGATAATGACACCGAAAGAAATGAGGAAAAAAGCGGTAGAGATGTTTGCAGTGCAGAAGTTTCATTGCAGTCAGGTAATAGCAGCGGTGGGCCAGGAAAAACTGGGAAGGGGCAACGACGAAGTCATCCGGGCGATGGGCGCCTTCGGCGGCGGCTTATGCGGCAACGGCGAAGTGTGCGGCGCTTTGGCCGGCGCCCTGGCTGTGTTGGGCTTGCGCTACAGCCGGGCGAAAAGCGACGAAAAAGAAGATGTAAAGATGTGGAAAATCGCCGATGAACTGTTCCGGCGCTTCCGTGACGAGATTGTAAATCGGAATGGTTCGATCTGCTGCCGCGATATTGCCTGCGTGAATTGGAAAGACCGTCAGCAGGCGAAAGAGTTTTATCAAGGCAGCGATGCAATAAAAAGGTGTTACCATATAGTCGGCGAAACCGCGCTGATGTTAGGGGAGATACTGGAACGTGAATAACTTTACTGCGGTTACTTTTTGACCATCATAAGCTTTGCGTGTCTTCCGCCCTTGGGAGGTTGCGTCGCAATTGCAATATTCGCATATGTGCCGTTCCGGCAAACTGAAAAATCTAATAACAGAACAAGGGGTTGCAACCCCTTGTTCTAAATATAACACCTTCGCCCGATAGCCCGGAATGAATTGCGGCGCAGTTCTTATTATTTCTCCGGCGACAGAAAAACAGGCGGCACCTGGGTTGGCAGAACATCAATCCTCAGCCAGACATTTTGTCTGACATAAGGTTCGCTTTCCAGCCAGGCGTCTAATTCTTCCCGCGAAGGAAAATCCATTACCATGACCGAGCCGATCATCTTGCCCTGATCATCCAGTATGGCTGTGCCGAAGATCGCCTTTCCTTCCTCTTTCATTTTCACCACACCGGCCAGATGAGCCTCTCTTGCCGTCATTCGCCGACTGAGAGCATGATCATCCGTTCCGTCATAGCCGATAACCAAAAATTGCATAACCCGATCTCCTTTTTTTTGATGAGATGAAATTACGGGAAAACTTATAATTATTTTTAACGATAAATACAACAAATTGAATGGAATATTTAGCTGTACCCTGTTATAGGTGGTTTATAGGCAAAAAACAAAAAAGCGAAAGGCGGACAAATAAATGGTAAAGGCAAAGAAGGGGGATAAGGTAAAGGTTCATTATACCGGGCGGTTTGAAGGGGGGGACATTTTTGATTCTTCCGAATGTGATGAGCACGGGTGCGACTGCGGCGTTTCACCATTGGAGTTTATCATTGGCAACGGAGAAGTGATTCCCGGTTTTGAAAAAGCGATCATCGGGATGAAAGTAGGAGAAACGAAAAGTGTGATCATTCCGGTTGATGACGCCTACGGCAAGCGTAAAGAAGAGATGGTAGTTTCTATAGACAGAAGCGATGTTCCGGAAGATATCACACCGGAAGTAGGAATGCGGCTGGAACTCGCCCAGGACGACGGCAACGTATTCCCGGTAATGATCACGGAAGTATCGGATACACATGTAACACTTGATGCAAACCACCCCCTGGCTGGACTGGAACTAACCTTTGACCTCAGATTAGTGGAAATCTGCTGACATTACGTAATTAATATTTGCGGAAGACGAAAGGGAGAAGATAACAGCATGTCTCCCTTTTTTATCCGCAGAAAATTATGTGCAGAGCTTCCTGACCTGTTCCATAACCCGGAGCGACTTTACCTCGCGGTTGAGCACGTGCGTAATAAAGCCGACGAGAATATTGCGGGATTCCGCCGCCAGAGAACCGGACAGCGCGATTAATTTAATTTTTTCCACATCCATATCCCTGCCCAGAAGTAATGTCCGGATGGCTCCTGCGGAAACGGATTGGCCGTAGAGCTCGGGTCTGGCGCACTGGGCGCATTTAATTCCACCTTCCTGAGCGTGAAAATAATAGGCATTGCCATTGGCCAGTGGTTTTTTGCAGACGATGCAGTTGTCCAGAGCCGGTTCAAATCCCGCGAGTTTCAACAGGCGTATTTCAAAAAAACGCACCAGGGCATCAGATGCTTTTTCTTTGCCCAGCAAAGATAAAAAGGTTTGCAGAAGTTCAAAAATATTTTCGTTTTTCTTCCCTTCCGGGCTGAAATGGTCGGTAAGATCGATAAAATAAGAAGCAATCAGAGTTTTTTCCAGATCAAGCCGGACGGAATCGTAATGATCAACGATTTCACAGGCATCGATGAAAGCAAGCATATCGCGGCTCTTGCGGGTGAAGATAATATTGGTCAGAGAAAAAGGTTCAAAGACGTTGGCGAACCTCTTTTTGCTGCGCTTGGCGCCTTTGGCTATACCTTTTAGTTTGCCGAAATCACTGCTGAAAAAGGTTACGATGAGATCTGATTCGCCGTAATTAAGAGTGCGCAGAACGAATCCGGTCGTCTTGAGGCTTTCTCTAGCGCCCATCGTATTTGATTTCTCCGCCGACAATGGTCAAAACGGCTTTTCCCCGCATTTTCCAGCCGTGAAAGGGAGAGTTCTTGCCCTTCGAGCAAAAAGCTTTCACGTCAACCGTCCAATTTAATTGCGGATTAATCACTGTGATGTCGGCATCCGCGCCTGTTTCCAGAGTGCCTTTCGGCAGTTTCAGGATACGTGCGGGGTTGAGGCTCATTTTGGCTATCAATTCCGGCAGGGAAAGAATACCTTCGTCGACAAGACGCAGGCTCAGGCCGAGCGATGTTTCCAGGCCGCTGATGCCGTTGGCGGCGTATTCAAATTCCAGCTCTTTATCCGTACGGGCATGCGGCGCATGGTCGGTGACAATCGCATCCAGAGTTCCATCGGCCAACCCTTCTTTAATGGCGGCCACATCGGCGGCGCTTCTCAGCGGCGGATTGACTTTCAGGTTGGTGTTGTATGTCTGCAGCGCTTCATCAGTCAGGGTGAAATAGTGCGGAGCGGTTTCCGCGGTCACTTTCACGCCTCTCTTTTTGGCTTCGCGAATGATCCGGACGGAACCCCGCGTGCTCACATGGGCGATATGCACGTGAGATTTAGTATATTCGGCGATCAAAATGTCGCGGGTCGTCATCACTTCTTCGGCGATCGCCGGGATGCCGCGCAATCCCAGTATCGTGGAATAATACCCTTCGTTCATCAGGCCGCCGGCGGAAAGATGAATGTCTTCGCAATGGGAGATGACGGGCAGGTCGAGCGAACCCGCGTATTCCAGAGCATGGCGCATCAGGGCGGCGTCCATAACCGGTTTGCCGTCGTCGGAAAGGGCCACTGCTCCCGCTTCCTTTAAATCCCAGAATTCCGTCAACTGCTGGCCCGCACAATTTCGGCTTATATTGCCGATCGGGTAAACATTGGCGAGATTGGCCTCCAGAGCTTTTCTTATGATAAATTCGGTAATTGAGTGGTTGTCATTGACGGGATCGGTGTTCGGCATGCAGGTGATCGATGTAAAACCGCCGGCCACGGCCGCTCTTGTTCCGGTGGCGATGGTTTCTTTGTATTCCTGTCCGGGTTCGCGCAGGTGGGTGTGCATGTCAATCAGACCGGGAGTAACAATCATTCCGGCAACTTCAATGATTTCTGCATCCCGGGAATTTTCCGGCTGAAGAAGATCAGCGCCGATTTTGGCGATTTTCCCGCCCTCGAGCAGAATATCGGAAATAATATTTATCTTCTGAGCAGGATCGATTATCCTCGCCCCGGTTAAAAGTAATTTCATTCGTTGCCTCCAGAGAGTAAATAAAGCAGAGCCATTCTGACCGCCACGCCTTTATTAACCTGATCGAGAATTACCGAGCGGGAAAGGTCATCGGCGATGTCCGGTGATATTTCGACTCCCCGGTTAATAGGGCCGGGATGCATGACGATGACATCTTTTTGGGCCAGTTTGATGTTGCGGCTGTTCAGACAGTAATGCCGGGAATATTCGCGCAGCGACGGGAAGATATTTTGTTTCTGGCGTTCGAGTTGAATGCGCAGCATCATGACGACATCGGCGCCGCTGATGGCTTCTTCCAGGTGAGTATACGTTTTGACGCCCATTTGTTGAACGTCGCGGGGCAGCATTGTCGCAGGACCAGCCAGAACAACCTCGGCTCCCATTTTAGTCAATCCGTAGATATTGGAACGGGCAACGCGGCTGTGAGCGATGTCACCGACGATAGCTACCTTTAACCCGGCAAAGCCTCCCTTTTTTTCTTTGATCGTCATCATGTCGAGGAGCGCCTGAGTGGGATGCTCGTGAGCGCCGTCGCCGGCGTTAATGATGGATTGTTTGACCAGAGTTGCCAGAAGATGCGGGGCGCCGGCGGCGCTGTGCCGGATGACTATCACATCGGGGTTCATAGCTTCCAGATTGCGCGCCGTATCAATGAGAGTTTCTCCCTTGACGACGGAGCTGGTGGAGGCGGAAATATTCACAGTATCGGCGCTCAGTCTTTTTCCGGCGATTTCAAAGGATGTCCTCGTTCGGGTGCTGGCCTCAAAAAACAGGTTGATGACGGTCTTGCCGCGCAGCGTCGGTACCTTCTTGATTTCACGGGTAGAAATTTCTAAAAAGGATTCGGCTGTTTCCAGAATATGCTCTATTTCTTCAACCGCAAGATCCTTAATGCCCAGTATATCTTTTCTTTCAAATTTCATAAACAAGCCTTAAACATTTATTTCAAGTATCCTCTTCTATAACAACTTCATCGACGCCGCTTTTTTCCACCAGATGAACGGCGACATCTTCCCAGAGAGAGGAGGGGAGGTTTTTTCCGACAAAATCAGCTCGAATCGGCAATTCACGATGCCCGCGGTCGATTAAAACAGCCAGTTGAATCATTTTGGGGCGTCCGAAGTCGATCAAGGCGTCCATCGCGGCGCGAATGGTTCGGCCGGTAAACAGCACATCATCAACAAGGACGACTTTCTTACCGTCAAGAGAAAAAGGAATCTGCGTCTTTCCCAGGCTCGGCTTTTTCTTGGAGATGGAGATGTCGTCGCGGTAGAGGGTGATATCCAAAACGCCCAACGGGATTTCCACCCCCTCGATGCTGGAGATTATTTTCTGGAGTCTCTGTGCAAGATAAATTCCGCCGGTTCGAATACCGACTAAAACGAGGTTGCCCGTGCCTTTATTCTTTTCCAGAATTTCGTAGGCGATCCGGGTCAGAGACCGGTCGATAACCTCCCTGTCCATAACTACTTTAACATTTTTGTTTTCTACCATAAGCAGTTTCCTCCAATCTCCATAAGCCGGTTAAAAAAAGCCAATTTCAACAGGAATGATGCGCAAAAAAAAAGCCTTCCCCCTTAACGGAGAAAGGCTTGTCAACTTTTTGGAAGATTCTTTCATGATCAGTTCCCTTTTCAATCTCACCGGATTAAATTAAAAGGCGTAAAGCTGCCGTTTTCATACAACGAAGCATCAACTGAGTCAAGGCAAAAAAATCAAAAGTACTTTTGTTTAAAAATGAATAATGATATAGGGCCGAATGACGAAGAGGAGGCCGGGAATATGGCAATAAGCGGCGAGCCCCAGGTATTTCTGTTTCTAAGTGAGCTCCTGGGAAAAAAAATTATTGAACAAACGGGCAAAGAGCTTGGCCGTGTTTTCGATATAACTGCCGAATTTTTAGAGCCTTATCCCTTGGCGACCGGTTTAACCCTTGGCTCCGCCCAGAAGGAAAAACCTCTTTTTCTGTCCTGGGAAAATGTTGTCGAAGTGGAGGAAAATATAATCGTCGCCCCCGGTTCAGCAGATAAATTGATTGAATTAAATTTAGGGGCGAATGAGCTTTTACTGCGGGATGATCTGTTGGATAAGCAGATTGTCGATACCGACGGAGCGAAAATACGGCGGGTCAACGATCTCCAGTTTCTGGAAATAAAGACCGGATTGCACCTGGTCCATGTCGACGTCGGTTTTCGCGGTTTGATCCGCAGGATAGGCATAACAAAAGCGATGGATTTCATCTTCCAGGGGCTTTTTGATTATCAATTGCCCGATCAGTTTATCTCCTGGAAACTGGTGCAGCCGCTGCTTTCGCCTGATCGTTTGCAGCTGAGCATTACTCAGAACAGGCTCAGTCAAATTCATCCGGCGGATCTTGCCGATATTCTTGAAGATCTGGATATCAAGCAGCGCAAAGCCGTGTTCCAGTCCCTTGACGTGGAGACGGCGGCGGAAACACTGGAAGAGACTGATCCCAAAATTCAGGTGAGCCTGATCAATGATCTCGATTCGGAAGAAGCTTCCGATATTATAGAAGAAATGTCGCTCTCCGAAGCTGCGGACCTCTTGGGTGATTTGCCCAAAGCCAAGGCCGAAGGAATTTTAAATGAGATGGAGCAGGACATCGCTGAAGATGTAAAGGAACTTCTGGCGCACCCGGAAAGGGAAGCCGGTGGTATGATGACCACGTCTTACGTGAGTTTCCGTCCGCAGATGACCGTCGGTGAGGTGATGGAGATACTGCGTACGGAAGCGGCCGATGTTGATATAGTTTATTACATTTACATCACCGATGAACAGGAACACCTGCTGGGAGTCGTGACACTGCGTGATCTGATTCTCGCTGATTCCGGAACGACACTCGAGGAAATCATGGATGAGCGGATTATTTCACTAAAGCTTGATGACAAAGATGATACCATCGCCGATCATTTCGCCAAATATGGTTTGCCGGCGATACCGGTTGTCGACGACGACGACAAGATGCAGGGAACAGTAATGTTTAGAAATCTTCTGGATGTAGTAGCGCCGCATTTAGGGAAGTAATACCAATTCGCTTTCTTTGGCTAACTTTGTTGGCAGCGTCGTCGGCTTCCTCGACGTATTTGAAATACGCCTGCGGAGCCTCCTCCTTGCCGCCGCGTTATCCTTTGAAATCGAAATGGTATAAATGGGAATGCAGTCGGGAAAAAAATGGATAAAATCAAACAGCTTTGGAAAAAATTGCTGCAAACCGGCCTTTGGAAACTGGGGTTGTTTTTTGCGCTTATCGGTCCCGGGGTTATTACTTCCAATGTAGATAACGACGCCGGCGGCATTACAACATATTCGCTGGCCGGGGCCCATTACGGCTTTAGTTTGATCTGGATCCTTATTCCTGTAACCGTGGCTTTAATCGTTATCCAGGAAATGTGCGCCCGGATGGGAGTCGTCTCCGGCAAAGGCCTCTCCGATCTGATCCGGGAGCGTTTCGGTGCAAAAATCACATTTTATCTGATGATAATTCTGCTGCTGGCCAACCTGGGAAATACCCTTTGCGAATTCGCCGGTGTCGCCGCCAGTATGGAAATATTCGGTGTCAGTAAATATGTTTCCGTGCCTTTCGGCGCGTTCTTCGTCTGGTGGCTGGTGGTAAAAGGAAGCTATAAATCGGTGGAAAAGGCATTTTTGCTGGCTTGTGTATTCTATCTTTCTTATATTGTATCGGGATTCCTGGTTCAACCCAACTGGTCGGAAATAAGAGCGGCGTCGATTACGCCGACCATGAATTTCGATTCCGGCATGCTGACGATGGCCATCGGCATCATCGGAACCACCATCGCCCCGTGGATGCAGTTTTATCTGCAGTCGTCCATTGTCGACAAAGGCCTGAAAGCTGAAAGTTATAAGTATGCGCGGATGGACGTCATCTTCGGTTCGATCACCGTTAATGTAGTGGCGTTTTTTATTATCATGCTTTGCGCCGTGACATTATTTCACAACGGTCTGAAGATTGAAACCGCCAAGGATGCGGCCTTGGCGCTGGCTCCGCTGGCCGGTTCCTACGCCAGTTTGCTGTTCGCCTTTGGTTTGTTAAATGCTTCTTTATTTGCGGCTTCAATTTTACCGTTGTCGACGGCTTATACGATTTGTGAGGCATTTGGCTGGGAATCGAGCCTGAACACCAAGTTTGTGGAGGCGCCGCAGTTTTACGGCTTATATTCCCTGATGATTTTTCTGGGCGCGGGAATCATTCTGCTGCCGAATGTGCCGCTAATCGCCATTATGTATTATTCCCAGGTTATCAATGGACTGCTGCTGCCGTTTGTTCTAATTTTCATGCTGCTTTTAATCAATGATAAGCGCATCATGGGAAAATACGTTAACGGCGTATTGATGAACATCATATCGTGGGCGACGGTCGTTATCCTCAACGGCCTGTCGGTGGCGATGGTGATATCGGCCTTCATGAATTGATCTACCGCAGCAGGTTAAACAATCTTCCCCAGCGTACATTGGTTTCTTCACGATTCCACGACCAGTAAATAATCAGGGCTTTACCTTCAACATCCTTCAAATCAACAAAACCCCAGTAGCGGCTGTCCGCGCTCTCATCACGGTTGTCACCCATAACAAAGAGCTCCCCCTGCGGGACGGTAACCGGACCGAAATTGTCGCGCGGCTGGATGGAGCCGGGGTAAATAACATTATCACTGTATATTCCGTGTGAGTCGATGTATTCCTTGCCGTTGAGAAATATTTTTTTGTTTTTTATTTCAATTGTATCGCCGCCGACACCGATGACCCGTTTGATAAAATCCTTCGAGCGGTCTTTGGGATAAATGAAGACGATGATATCTCCTCTTTCCGGATCGGTGACAGGAATGAGAGTTTTTCTCAGAAAGGGAATTTTCACCCCGTAAATGAATTTGTTGACGAGCAGGTGATCCCCGACCAGCAATGTCGGGACCATGGACCGCGAAGGTATTTTAAAGGCCTGGATAACGAAGGTGCGGAGAAATAAAGCTATCAGAATAGCGATAATTATAGCTTCTACATATTCCTGTATCTTTGATTTTGTTCGTGTTTTTGTATTATCTTTTTCCATGTCCATCTTTCTATGAATAAATATTGGCTAAGGAGAGAAGAATCATCACCAGCGCAACGGATCCCTTGGCCATCTTTCCTCCAATCATAATAAAAATAGCACGGGTGGATGCCTTGAATGGAGCTTCCAGTTCCGACTGTCGGAGAAATTCCGCAAAAAGAATTCCGATCAGACAGCCTAAAAAAAATCCTCCAAAAGTACCTAAGCCGTAGAAAACCGGGGTTAAAATGCACATGCCGACCACGGCTCCACTCATCGACGCAAAAAACATATTTTTTGAAGGTATGGGCGTCAACGCGCCGGTCATGCCCAGTAAGAAATCTATTACTTCCGCTGCTATAGAAAAAAACAGAAGAAATAAGAGGATCTTAATGCCTACACGGTCAAAACCGGTAACGGCGGCGTACGCCAGCACATCTGCAAAGATGACCACTGTGCCCGGTAAACCAACCAGAGACAAATACATGCCGGCGAACAACAGTAAAATAAAAACGGTGAAGCCGGCTGAGGCCAACGGTGACAAATTACTTTTTCCTCGCCATTTTGGGCAACCGCATCTTCTCAAAAAGCAGAACGCTGGTGCAGGCTATGTAGATCGTCGAATAGGTGCCGGCAATGGTGCCGACGAGCAGGGCAAAGGTAAAATCGCGAATAACCGCGCCGCCGAAAATGTACAAAGCCAAAAGGGTGAGAAAAACGGTCAGCGAGGTTAAGATGGTTCTGCTGAGAGTCTCATTGATGGCCAGGTTAATGATGTCGCCCAGTTTCTG
>OFEK01001032.1_pt1 | contig 21300 bp, 14 predicted proteins | sample 1521131 | NCBI WGS metagenome assembly OFEK01 (sample SAMN05720209, study PRJEB24109) | activated sludge metagenome | isolation source: Anaerobic digester | place: China | collected 2015-12-16
GCTCTTGCCGGGTTCCACACCATCGGTTTCAAGGCCACAATTGACTTCGGTTCATATCACGATGTCGACTCTTCTGAAATGGCATTCAAACTCGCTGCAACAATCGCCTTCAAAAAAGGTATCGTCGAAGCCAAACCGGTTCTGCTCGAACCGATCTACGAAGTGGCCGTCACCGTTCCTGATGAATTCATGGGTTCGATCATCGGCGATCTCAACTCAAGACGCGGACGCATTCTCGGCATGGAACCCCTTGGCGGTCAGCAGATTGTCAAAGCCAGAGTTCCGTTGGCAGAAATGTATAAATATGCCACCGACCTCAAGTCTATGACCCAGTCACGTGCAGACTTCACCATGACCTTCAGCTCATACGAAGAAGTTCCGGCCAACGTCACCGAACAGATCATCAAAGAATACAAGACTGCCGACGAAGAAGCAGAAGCCTGACGATAACAGCGGGTGCGGTCATTTTCTGGCCGCACCCGTTTTATAACCTGAAAAAACAGGAAACAGCATGCAGGATCAAAGACAGGACAACAAAAATCTCAATTGCCGCCTGGCGCTGCAGTTTCACCTCGACAACGACGAGATAAATGCGCTTTGCAGCCGTTTTAAAGCAGCCATCACTGAAGGTCGCGACAAGGGGCATTCGTGCGGGATGATCGCGGTGATGCTTACCCGTATCATCAAAGAAGCCATCGACCTCAAATTCGAGAAAAAGCCCGTCAGCATAGAGCATCTGGTACTGGCGCACGAAAGCCACGAGCCTGAATTCAATAAATTAAAAGCCAGTCTGGTGCGCGGCATGTTTTTAACCTGTATCGAGCACCCGCAGGGGTTCCCCGGGCTATTTGACATTCTTGCCGGCATTGCTTCGGCCGGCATGGGCTATGGGGCTTTTCAACTCCCTGAAACCGACCGCAAAATAAAACTCAATGAAATTCGCGACCTGTGCCCCGATCAAGCCTGGGTCAGAGAAACAATTATCGAACTGATGCTTCGGCTTCTGGTGCCCGAAAAAATAGCGGGCTTTGCCAGTGCCAGGATCGGGCTTTTCAGCATGCTGGTCGGCAGTGCACTTCTGCCTTTTTACGCAGTAGCAGCCGGGCACGCCACCGGCGTTACACCGCCTGAACGCGAAAGGGTTATTGGCATGGTCTGTGACCGTTTCAGTCCCGACTCTGAAAGGCTAAAAAAATTCCTCAGTCAGAACCTCTTCGTGGTTCTGTTTGAAGAGCTGTTCACACACGAATCAACGGTTTTTTCGATTTTCAATCTCTGATTTTTGCCAGAATAATTTGCTTTGGGTCATTGACATCACTGTGGATTCCGGTTGATAATGTGTGCATTCAAGTATTACTTCTGGGGGATTGAATCACTATGGCCGGAAAAAGCCGCAGTTTTAATTTTATTCTGCTTGTTTGTGCATTGATCGGTGCAGCGTTATTTTACGGTTGCGGCGGCGGTGGCGGAGGAAATTCTTCAGACCCCTTACCCGTAACCTATACGCAGATTACGGGCAAGATCGAGACTTCTGAGCTGCCACTCAACATTGTCTATGAAGGTAATTTAAAGCCGGAATTAAGAGGTCTAGGGCTGGGTGGGGTCTCGGTATGGCTTGAATCTGATTTTTATAACAAAAAAGCAACAACCCTGAACGACGGAACCTACTTCATCGATAAGGTTACACCAGGCAAGCATCGCATAGTTGCCAAATATACCAATTCTTCGGGGCAGATTTACAAAACCATCTCAGAAGAAGTTTCTGTTGTGGAAGGTGAAACGAAACCAGTAAATCTTACACTTAAAAACATTCATCTGGCCAGCATTTCATTAACTGGTTTGCTGAAAGATGCTTCAAACAGTCAGGTTCCTGTCGGAGGAAAAGTTTTGGCATGGGGTGAACCCTTTGAAGTGACGACAACAGGTCAGTTTGTAATTCCCATGCCGACGAACGCCATTGCTACCATGACATTTCAGGTCCCGGGCTACCAGACCTCTGTATTGCCAAACGTTACTTTCAAGTCAAATCCCCCTGTTCTTGAGCAGTTTGTAGTAACCCAAAACTCAACCAACAGACCTCCAACGGTGTTTTTGTATGGTTCAAGCAGCGAAGTTGCAAAGCTTGGCGCAATTAAATTTACTGCCAATGTTTATGATCCTGACAACAATATCGCCACTTATTCGTGGTCGTCGAGCGATGGCTACTTTGCAGATCACGGCGCAACCGATCTGTCGCGAAACTGGATGGCTCCGAATGCCGATAAAATAGCCACCGTCACTTTAACCATTATCGATATGGGTGGCCTCAAATCCATTGCCAAGGTCTCGGTCAAGGTAGGCCTGGGAGAAGTTAAACCAAATTCTCCACCCCAGGTCAGTGACATCGTTATAACCCCTCTGGATATAAGGGGTGACAGAACATACACACTGTCTGTTACCGCAACAGACCAGGACTCGGATAGAATCTATTACAAATGGTCCTCTAATCCCGCCTCAGGTGTCTTTCTGCTGGATTCAAACAACCAGGTATCCTGGAGATCCCCCGACGTAGTCACCGACACTCCTCTGGTCCTGTCGGTAACGGTTGACGACCGCAGGCCCAACGGCCGTGTTGAAAAAACCAGAAGTATAGTTGTTGGCCCAACCCAGGCTAACCAGCCCCCGACTGGCCTCGCAATACAACTGACAAACATTGACGGAACACAGGCTACCGAAGTCAAAACCTATCAGGAATATTATCTGACAGGCGTGGCCACTGACCCTGAAAGCGAAACGCTGACATGGAACTGGTCTGGTGCGGGAACATTCATCGATTCTACCAAAATCGTTAAAGTGCGATGGAGAGCGCCTTCAACTCCTCAGACAGCCACGATCAACCTGACTGTTACAGATCCGAAAAATGCTTCAAACGCAATAACCAGAAGCTTTGACGTTGTCGACTCTGGCCTCATCAGGCCTACAGTATCAATAACCGCATCACCAACCCAGAAACTGCTCAAACGTGGAGACAAAATCACCTTTACGGGCAGTGGAGTGGGCAGCAACGGTGTTGTCTCTGATGTCAAAACTTTTGTGTGGTATGGCAGACCTGATGGTGGAGAATGGGCCAAAGTTTCAGAAGGGCTCAAGGAAATCACACGCCAGTATGACTCACCCGGCACCTATTCAGTTTATCTTGAAGCAGAAGACTCAATAGGAGTTCCTGGCGAATCTGCAAGCTACGATTTCAGGATCAACGCCTCTCCGACTTCAAGCATTTCGCAGCCGGCGATTAACTCAAGCTACAGCCAGTATGCTGCAGTAACTTTCACGGGCACTGCCTCCGACATCGAAGACGGGAGCATTACTAACGACAGCAGTTTCATCTGGACCTTCCCGGCTCCGACCGGTGTAAGAACCGGCCGAACCATTTCTCTGACCGACCTGGCAACCGGGACCCACAACATTTCTCTTTGCGTTGCTGATTCGCTCGGTGATTTTTCGGCCACCTCGACGGTCAGGGTGACAATCAACGAAAACCGGGCCCCGGTAGCAACCATCACCGAGCCGGTCAACAACACAACTGTTCTGATCAATACTCCTCTCACCTTTAAGGCAAATGCTTCAGACCCCGAAGGCGAAACAATTCCGGCCGGGAACTATCTCTGGGTCTTCCCGGATCCTGTTAACGCCACGACCGGAACCTCGATAACCGTAAACAATCTACCCATGGGGCCGGCCACGGTAACTCTCCGGGTAGCTGACAGCCGAAATCTTTTTTCAGCCACCAGGACGGTTGAAGTTTATATCAACCGCCCGCCTGTGATATCAATGATTTCGGTAGATTCGATTCCCAATGGTTCCGGCGCAGCCGTTCTGCTTGGCGCACCGGCAAAATTTGGTGTCAGCGTCACTGACGAAGAAGAGCCCAGCCTCAGCCAGATTGCCTGGTATAAAGGCACTACCCTTCTCGGCCGCGGCCCGAATATCGAAGTGAGCACCCTCACTGTCGGCCTTCACGCCATCAAAGTCGAAGCAACCGACAAACGTGGTTACAAAACCGCCTCAGAAACCGGCGTCTTTATCAACGAACGCCCGATCATGACGATCACACAGCCTGCTGCCACTTCATTCAAGCTGAATGAGCTCATATCTTTTGCGGGCACGGCTACAGACACGACCGGCGTTGTCGGGCTTGCCTCCTACAGGTGGTATGATTACGGCAACAAACTCGGGAAAGAGGTTCAGATTACTGAAGGTGACCAGAAGAACCTGTTTTCCTACACTTTTACCAATTCCAACCAGTTTGGCACTCACACCATAAGACTGGAAGGGGTAGACCAGTATGGCGCCGCAGGCAATGCCTACAAAGAAATATTCATCAACGACGCTCCGAGTGTTACCATGACCGGCCCCGCTTCAGGCACCCGCATCGATACTGACACTGACGCGGTATTTACTGCGAATGTCATTGAAAAAGACTCTGAAGATATTCTTACCGTCAAATGGTTTGCAGATGTTTACCCCTCTGCTTCTCCCCTTGATAGCACGACCGGTTCGGTTTCTTCAGAAAGCGGCAACAAGACTTTCAGCTTCACCACTTCATCTCTTACCGCCGGCCCGCACACAATTTTCTGTGAAGTTACCGACATGTATGGCCTGCAGGCAGTTGCTTCGACGGGGGTTCTCATCAACCAGCTGCCTTACGCGCAAAGCGGCAAAATTATGATAACCACTGCGCAGTATGCGACTACTACTGCAAACATTCCCGTGTTTTTGAGTACAGACCCGAATATGGAGATCGGCTTTAAAATTGATGACTTTGATTATGAGATAAATGGTTCGATCAACAGTTTCAAACCCGAAAACATCAAATGGGAATGGAAGTCTGATTTACAGCCTAACTGGACAGCTTTTGTCACCAGCAATGGCTCAACCGCGACACAGACCTTCAAGTTTGGGTATAACGAAGTGACCGTAAGGCTTTACGACAGTTTTTACCCTGAATTTGAGCAGCAGGCAAGCGCCACCTATCAGATCGCCTTCTATGTCTGGAATTCCACTTCGATCACCAATATCTGCAATAACCCCGTCGATATGTATGTGGAAAGCGCAAAAGTCTACCTTGCAAGCAAAGCTGCACCAGGCGGGGTATTCTATTATGATCTGAAAAATGCCGGAGACGCTTACCCGAACATACTGGCAGATCCGAAAAAAAATATCAGTCTGGCAAGCGGCCCGTTTGATCCGGTGTATGCCTGCTCTTTGACCGAGGGCGGTGCCATTGTCGCTCTTGGCCTTAAAACTGCTGTGACCACCCTGGCTTCATTTGAAGAAACAGGCACGCCAAGTTTCCGCGTGTTTGCCGGGCTGGACGGGGCCACTTCACTGGCTTTCTCGAGCGACGAAACCCTCGCCTACGTAACTTCCGGAAACACGATCGTAACATTCAACCCATCATTGCCGACCTGGGCTGCGGTTGGCACGCCGAAGACAGACGCCGACGGCATAAATTTCGGCACTCTTGGACGAATCAGATATCCATCTTTGGGCTTTGCCGATCAGGTCTTCGTCGCCGATCCCACCAACAAGCGTGTGGTGCGGTATTTTACGAACACCCTGTCAGGTGCGCAGTCGATAGAATCTGACTTATCGCCGATAGACATGACCACCACTTCAAAAAGGGTGATTATGCTCAACAGCAACAGTCAGCTGTCGCTGCATGCCGTCGACAACGCCAGCAGCTCAGCCATGATAACTTTTGGCGGTATTACAACCACAGGAGAAGCCGGCAAATTCAACAACCCGATTGCCGTTTATTATACAAACGACTGCATTCTGGTTCTTGAAGCCGGTGATGTTGATACCAAGAGAAGAATTCAGATCATTCGAAGCGGTCTTACAGACCTGTTGAAATAAAAAACATGAGAGCTGCCGGGGGAAACCCCGGCAGTTTTTTTATGAGCGTAAAAGTTAAACGCCAGAGGCGCTGTTCAAGCCTCTGGCGTTTTGTTTGTCGATCAGTAAAAGAACTTAGAGCTGGTCGAAAAATTCTCTGAACTGTCGGCGAGCCTGGCGGATGATCTGTTCTTTGCGAACATCGCCTTTGGCGCCTTCTTCGCCGCTGAAGATGCCGAAATTGGCATTCATCGGGTGGAAATCCTTATGGCCGGCAAAAGTGATGTAGTTGATCAGACCGCCAAGCATGGTGCCAGGCGGGGCAACGACCGGCTCTTTGCCACTGATTATGCGAACGGCGTTGATACCGGCAAGCAGACCGGTAGCGGCCGATTCGGTATAGCCCTCGACGCCGCAGAGCTGGCCGGCAAAGAAAATGCGCGGGTCGCTGCGCAACTGCAGGGTCGGTGTGAGCAGTTCGGGCGAATTGATGTATGAGTTACGGTGCATCTGGCCCAATCTAACGAATTCGGCCTTCTCAAGCCCCGGAATCATGCTGAAAACCCGCTTCTGCTCAGGATGCTTCAGGTTGGTCTGAAAGCCGACCATATTGTAGAGACTGGCAAGCAGATTATCCTGGCGCAGCTGCACGACCGCATAAGGGCGTTTACCGGTTTTCGGATCAGTAAAGCCGACCGGCTTCATAGGCCCGAAGCGCAGCGAGTCGACGCCTGATTCGGCAATGATTTCGACCGGCTGACAGGCGTTGAAAAACTGTTTGCGCGCGTTCTTTTCGAGATCGGAAAGATCGATGCGTTCAGCTTCGAGCAGCGCTTTTACAAACTCTAGATACTGCTCTTTATTCATCGGGCAGTTAAGATAGTCGCCCTTGCCTGGCTCACCATAACGGTTGCCCTTAAAGGCAATTTCGCGATCGATACTGTCAGCAGCCACCAGAGGCGCAACGGCGTCGAAGAATTCGAGTTTCTTTTTGCCGAGACGCTTCTGCAGACTTTCAAGCAGCGCTGGCGATGTCAGTGGCCCGGTAGCAACGATAACCAGACCATCTTCGGGCAGTTCAACCGCCTCTTCGTTGATGAATTCAATCAGCGAATGGGTGCGCAGATAGCGGGTTATTTCGCGGGCGAAGGCACCACGGTCAACGGCCAGGGCATTGCCGGCCGGCACCCGGTATTTGTAGGCGACTTCCATGAAGTAACTGCCCAGCAGGCGCATTTCTTCTTTAAGAAGCCCGGAAGCACGGTCTGGCAAATTACTGCCAACGGAGTTACTGCACACCAGTTCGGCGAACTGATCAGTTGTATGGGCACCGGTATTGACTTTCGGGCGCATCTCGATCAGACGCACTGGAATCTGGCGTCTGATAAGCTGAAAAACGGCCTCGGTGCCAGCGAGACCGGCACCAATAACAGTTACGGCGATTTCTTTATTCTTCCTGCTGCTCGTCATTATCTGTGCTGCCTTCCGGGATCGATTTAAACTTGCAACCCTTGCCTGAACATTTAATATAATTACCAAGCTTTTTTGTGGCATGCCATACCAGCGGAGAACGGCATTCAGGGCAGAGCTCGCCGGTCGGTTTCGACCAGGTGGTCAAAGTACAGGTCGGGTAATTTGAACAACCATAGAACAGTCGGCCACGTTTTGATTTCTTCTCAAGCATTTTACCATTACAGCCCTCAGCCGGGCAGGCCACACCAATTTCTTTAACCAGCGGCCGGGTGTTTTTGCAGGCCGGGTAGTTGGTGCAGGCAATGAAACGCCCGAACTTGCCGTTGCGAATGTGCATGTCAGAGCCGCACTTGTCGCACTTTTCCTCGACCAGCTCAAGTTCGCCCGGCTGCGGTGTGCCGACGCTTTCGAGCAGGGCCGTCATCTGCATCGGTGGCTGCGGAATGCCATCGGCGAACAGCAGCAGCTCTTCGGGGATATTGATCGTCGACTTGCACTCGGGGTAACCCGAGCAGGCAAGGAACTTGCCGCTGCGCCCCATGCGCACCAGCATCGTCTGGCCACATTTTTCGCATTTTATGTCTGAGGCTATCTGAACTTTTTCGACCGTTTCTTCGGCCGCCTTGAGGTCGCGCATGAAAGGCTCGTAAAACTCGGTCAGCACCTGCACCCAGTCGATCTCGCCTTCTTCGATACGGTCGAGATGGCTCTCCATGCTGGCAGTAAAGCCCGGATTGATGATATCGGAGAAGCATTTTTCAAGAATGTGGTTGACGAGAAAAGCGGCATCAGAAGGCTGAAACCTGCCGTCGACCTTGCGCACATATTTGCGCTGCTGAATGGTATCGACAATCGTGGCGTAGGTGGATGGCCGGCCGATTCCCTCTTTTTCGAGGGTTTTGATGATCGAAGATTCGCTGTAGCGTGGTGGTGGCGAAGTAAAATTCTGCTCACCGGAAGTGCTCACGAGAGACAGTTTTTCGCCTTTTTCGAGCGGCGGCAGCTTCTGTTTGCCCTCTTCAGAAACTTCTGGCTCTGCATCTTCATCGCGACTGACGTTGTAAAGAGAGGTGAAGCCATCGAAAACCATGGTGGTGCCAGAAGCCTGCAGAATTGCCCCATCGACATCGACATCGACGGTAACGACGTTGTAACGGGCATCGGCCATCTGCGAGGCAACATAGCGCCGCCAGATCAGGGTATATAGTTTAAGCTGTTCTGGCTTGAGAAATGCCGCCATCTGATCGGGCGTGCGATGCACCGAAGTCGGTCTTATGGCTTCATGAGCATCCTGGGCACCCTTTTTCATACGATAGGTGCGCGCGTGCGGCAGACGATACTCGCTGCTGAAATTTTCTTTGAGATAGCCGTCGAGCTCAGTGAGCCCTTCGGGTGCAATGCGCACCGAGTCGGTTCGCATGTAGGTTATCAGACCAACCTGGCCTTCGCTGCCGACTTCGACGCCTTCGTAGAGTTTCTGCGCCACCGACATGGTGCGACGCGGCGTAAAGCCAAATTTTTGCGCGGCTTCAGCCTGCATGGTGCTGGTGATAAAAGGCGGGGGTGGCGCCTGCCGGCGTTCGCGGCTGTTAACAGAAGTAACCTGCAGGTCAGCCGCTTTTATTTTCGCCAGAATCGCATCAGCGGTGGCTTTATCAGGCACAACCGTCTTTTTGCCAGAATATTTAACCAGCTTGAGCTGAAACTTGCGCTGTTTTTCGCCTTTGACATCGGCGCTGATAACCCAGTATTCCTCGGGCTTGAAAGCGAGAATTTCCTTTTCGCGCTGGCAGATCAGGGCGACGGCAACAGACTGAACGCGGCCAGCCGACAGACCCAGGCAGATTTTTTGCCACAGCAGGGGTGAAAGACGATAACCCACGAGGCGATCGAGAATACGACGCGACTGCTGGGCATTCACCAGCGCAAAATCGATATTTCTCGGGTGTTCAAGCGACTTGAGAACGTCTTCTCTGGTAATCGAGTTGAAAGTGATGCGGCACTCAGACATCGGGTCGATGTTGAGAACATTGGCGAGGTGCCAGCTGATCGCTTCGCCTTCACGGTCAGGGTCAGGCGCAAGATAGATACGATCAACGGTGCGGGCAACCTTCTGCAGCCGCAGAATAACCTCTTTGCGGTCTTTGACCACATGAAAATCAGGAACAAAACCATTCTCAGTGCTGACCCCGAATCTTGACGGCGGCAGATCGATGACATGCCCCTTGCTGGCTTCGACAATAAAATCTTTGCCGAGAAACTTTGACAGTGTTTTGATCTTACCAGGTGATTCGACGATAATCAGATTTTTGGTCATTGTTCCTCCCGGGCCATTGCTGGCACGGTCTTCAGTGCAGTTCGACAGAATGCGGTGTCAGAGCCATTTCCTGCCCTTCCATTTCGGAAGCGGGCTTGTGCATGATGACAATCAGCTCAAGCCGCGAGGCCGAGACCTGCCGCATATCGGTTTTCCAGATATATTCAAGCACCTTCTCGAAGTGCAGCGGCGTAATAACGCCATCTTCGACGAGTTTCAGCAGAAGCTGCTGCGCTTCAGGCAACAGACGCGCAGCTTCGCAGGCATGCAGATGTCTGATTCCGCTCGGGCGCCCATCAGAACAGTGCTTGCGCTCGCCGACCCTGACGATCGGATCAACCTTCTGCGTGATCATGGCGACAAGATTCATGGCTGTATCGATATCGCTGATCTTGAAACCCTTTTCGAGCAGCTTGCTCACCATCGGGTCACGGCCGGTCTCGTCGACACCGCTGGTTTCAATTCGCTTGATGACAATACTCATGATTTTCATGATATTGGTCAACGGGCTTTTAATGTTGTTCATAGCCTACCTTTTTTCGTTCACTTTTTTTCTTGCCTGATAAGTGCTTCCGGTTAGTTTAATCACATAATCTCTCATTTCGAGCTGCAAAAGTAAAGAAAACAATCTTTCGCGCTGCCAGCCATTTTCGAGCAGCCGATCGAGAGAAACGGCTTCTGATGCCAGTTGCGACAGCAATTTTTTCTCTTCATCCGTGAGATCGTCATCCTGTTTTTTTTCTGCTTCAAACGCTTTATCCGGCAAAAGAGCAGAATAGTATCTGATGATTTCATCAGGATCGGTGACCATAATGCCGCCTTCCTGCAGCAGACTCAGCGTTCCTTCTGATGTGCTCGATTTGATACTGCCGGGAATCGCGAAAATCTCACGGTTCTGCTCACCCGCGAGTCTGGCGGTAATCAGCGAACCACTGCGGGCACTGGCTTCGACAACCAGCGTTGCCACGCACATTCCGGAAATAATGCGATTGCGCACCGGAAAAAACCAGGGCCTGGCAATGGTTCCTGGGGCGTATTCAGAGATTACCGCACCCTTTTTAAGTATTGCATCACGGATTTTCAGGTTACCCCGCGGATAAACCACATCGGGCCCGTTTGCAAGAACCGCGACCGTATGCCCATCGGCTTCGAGAGCGCCGCGATGCGCATAGGTATCGATACCAAGTGCCAGCCCGCTGACGACGACAAACCCGGCCCGCGCCAGACGACAGCCAAAGTCACGGGCAATGTCATACCCCATCTGGGTGCCGTTGCGGGCGCCGACTATGGCAATTGCCGGCGCGCTGCCAAAATCGAGCCGGCCTCTGACGAACAGGGCGACCGGCGAATCGGGTATTTCACGCAGCAGCGCCGGGTAATCTTCGTCATTGAAAGTGACGAGCCTGACATCTTTGCGGTCGAGCACTTCTGGCGGGCAGACCGGCTCAACACGGGCGGCTTCGGCGACAAAACGCTCGGCGCGCCTGATATCCCAGCCCTTGATGGCCAGCAGGTCACCTTTGGTCGCACGAAAAGCCCGTTGTGGCGTTTCAAATTCCTTGATCAGGCCGGCAGCAAGGGTAGCGCCCAGCCAGTTCATTGACGCCAGCTTCAGCCATGGCAGCCTGCGGTCAGCAGAAAAAGCATCAGCCATAGTACATATTCTCACGCGGCTGTTTAATCTGTTTCATCGCCTTTTTGCACCAGAACACAACCGTTTCGTCCTGCGATTCGGTTGCCACCTGAGTCAGACGTGCCATGGCCTCCATGCCGGCTGCGACCAGAGCATCACAGGCCATGGTTTTTATGGCACTCTGTTCATGTCTGAAAAGACCGATAAACAGATCGGGGTTGTCGAGGGCCATTTCACCAAGGGTTCTTTTAATGGTTCTGGCTTCGCGCTCGTCGCGCACCTTGCCGGAATGTGCCATGAGAGTGAGAGCGTCAGCTTCACTGTCAAGAGCGCCAATCGCCTTGATTGCCGCCAGCCGCACTTTGAGAGAAGTGTCAGCCAGAGCTTCGTTAAGCATGGTTCTCGCCTTGAGCCCGGGAAAACTGCCCAGAGCCTCAGCAGCACAAGCGCGTGCCGATTCATCCGTGTCTTCCATCAGCATGACAATATGATCGACACCACGCTCATCTTTCATTTCAGCGAGTGCCAGGGCCGCGTTGCGGCGCAATTCAAGATCTTCGCCTTCGATACAACGGACAAGCTCCTTGAAAACCTTGTCGCCAAGCCGCTCAAAAGCGGTCACCACATTGCGGTGCACGTCGGTATTGCGATCAGAAAAGCTTCTGATCAGAGGAATAATCGAGCGAGGGTCACCGGTCTGCCCGAGTGAGATGGCCGCGTAAGTGCGCACCCATTCGCTGTCATCACGCAGAGCCAGAATCAGTGGTTCAACCAGATCTGGCGAACTGATCAGGCCGGCAGCCTGACAGGCATAGAGGCGCAATTCGGCATCGCCCTTGCGCATGGCTTCGATCAGTCGCGGCAGATACCGCGGCCCGATCTCTCTGATAATCTGGCCAATCCAGTGACGGATATCTTCATTGTCGCTCGAAATATGCCGCAGCAGGTCTTCGAGCGGCGGGTTGTCGAGACGGCAGATGCTTTCGGCAGCGGCCTTGCGCACACTCCAGACCTCGTCAGAAAGGGCATGCACGAGGGATCTTGCCACAGACGAGTCAAATGAGCTGCCAAGCGCCCGTGCGGCAAAGAACCTGATTTCTCGGTTCGGGTCTTTTAAAGCCCTGATCAAAAATGGAACACCCGGCTCACCGATGCTTTCAAGAATGCGGGTAACCCAGTAACGCACATCGTCATTGGGGCTTTTCAGGGCCTCAGCGATTTTGTCGACACCGCGTTCGCCGATCTCAGTGAGAGCATAGGCGCTGCTGCGCCTGACGTTCCAGTCTTCGTGCGACAAGCCGTTAACCAGAACCGGCACAGCACGCGGGTTACCGATTTCGCCAAGCGCCGAAGCCGCAAAAGCAAGAATCTCAGGGTTTTTAAGTTTAAACAGCCGCATCAGCGGCTCCACAACGCGGGCCCCGATCTTGACAATCGACTTGCGAATCAGGTAGCGGTGGTTTTCATCCATTTTGATGATTTCGTCGAAAAGACGCTGCAGACTGGCGTTGCCGGCCTTAACCAGAGCTCTGAGACAGCCGTCGCGAATCTCTTCGTTCGGACCGCGCAGGTATTCGAGCATCATATCGACGGCATTGTCGCCGATTTCGGCGAGTGCCATGGTGGCACTTTTGCGGATCGTCCAGTCGGGATCGGCCAGCGATTCGATCAGCACCCTGATTACTCTTTTATCACCCGATTCACCAAGGGCGGCGGCAATAACGTAACGCGTCTGTTTATCACCGTTACGCAGGGCTTCGAGCAGAAATCTCTGTGCTTTCGGCCCGAGCTTGCCAAGGGTTTTGATTGCCCAGAAACGGATATCTTCATCTTCAGTGAGCTTAAGAACCTGCTGCAGTGGCGCAATTACCGCCTCGCCATATTTAACCAGAGCGTCAGAAGCTGCTTTACGCACGCGCCAGCGATCGTCACCCAGAGCTTTAAGCAGCATGGTAACGCCCTGCGGAATTCTCGCGCAGCCAAGAGCGTTGCAGGCAAAGTATCTGATTTCGTCATTGGTGCTCTTCATGGCCCGCAGAATTGCTGGCAACCCCTTCGGGCCGATTTCGCCAAGAATCTGCAGCGACCAGTGCTGCACATCCTGATTGTATGAATTTATGGCCCCTGAAAGGGCAGGAACAGCAGCATCACCAAAATCTTTCACGATATCGGCGGCGGCTTTGCGCACGACCCAGAATTCGTCTGCAAAGCACGAAATGAGAAACTGCAGGGCGTTCTCATCTTTTATGGCGGCGATTTTACGCAGAAGCTCCAGACGTTTCTGCCTGGTGGCACTGGCAAAAAGTTCTACAAAATACTGGCTGCTGTTTTCCATTTAAGATCCTTTGATGCTGAAAATCATCGCGGCGCTGAATCTGATGCGTTTTTCGGCGGGTCGGGCTGGTCTTCAAGCTCGCTTACCAGAACCTGCAGTGCCTCCGGCACAATTTTAAGAACGGTTATGTTTCCGGGCAGACCGACCGGCGCCGTAAGATTTACCGGGTAAGACCCCGGCTTCATTTTCTCGACGTCGAGTATCATCTCCAACTTGGCGTTACTGATCTTGTCGAGATCTTTCAGGTAACCCTCAACTTCGATCGAATAAGAAGATACAGAAACCGAAGCATGCTGATGCGGCCCCTTTTTCAATTCGAATGGGAGGCCCTGATAAACGCGGGTTACCTTGCTGTCGACAAGTGTAAGATGCAGAAGAACAGGTTCAGAAGAGATCAGTCTGACTTTTTCGCCGGGAAATTCCAGTTTAACCGGCACAGCATCAGACTTTTCAATTTTCGAGAGATCGATCGGCTTGAATGACAGATCTTTCATCGGATTGATCAGCCGGGCCGGGCCTGTGATCTGAACACTTTCGGGCACAAGCTTGAAACCGTCGAGTTTTTTACCCTCGGGTGATTTGTTGATGAAAACCGGTTTTGCCAGCGGCAGTGTCTTCGTTGGGTAGCCCTGTTTAACCGTCACGTCGACATTGATCTTGCCCGGGGTGACGATTATCTCTTCATCGGTGACGCCAGATTCAAGAATCACCTTGATTTCGCGCTGTTCGCTGATCGAATTTTTCACCTGCTCAAGATTGATGTCTACCTGACAGGCAGTAACTCTTTTTATGAGAGAATCGGGGCCTTCGATAGTTACCTGTGCCGGCGTCAAAAGTGGCTCGTCAAAAAGAAAGCCATCGGCAGGCTGCCCGAGAATTTCGGCGCGCACGTCGATTTTTTTGCGGATAATCGGCACCGCTTCAATTTGAATCTGGGCCGGCGAAAGCGACACGACCGACAGACCGGGTGCAGTGGTAACTCTTACCGGCAGCTGGGCACGCCCTGGTCTGAGATTATAGAGGTCGACAGTAACCTGCAACTTGTTGTTGGTTGCAAGAATAAAATCGCGGCGGGTGCCCTCGACCTGAACGTTGACGCTTGGTTTAACCGGGGTTACCTTAACGCTTTCGGGCACATTTCGGTATTCTACCTCAGCCTCGATAGTTCGACGGATCTGCGGCGGAATAACGAGATTGACATAGATCCAGGCGAAGACGCCCAGCAGAATTGAAAGGGTTTTGAGCCAGATACGGTCAGTCATTTTTTACCGAACAGCCCCCTTGCCCGATTAACTCTGGTGAAAGCAGCTGCCACCAATTTTTTGATACGATCTGGAGTAAGACCACGCGTCAGTTTGCCACCCTTGGCCTTTGAAATCTGGCCGGTCTCTTCGCTGACCACAAACACCAGTGCATCGGTAATTTCGGAAACACCGATCGCAGCGCGGTGCCTCGAACCAAGCTCCTTGGCCACCTCGTTATGGTTGCTGGCCGAGGGCAAAAAGCAGGCCGCAGCTTCGATCATCTGCCCTTTGATGATGACGGCGCCATCGTGCAGCGGCGTAAACGGCATGAAAATTGTGTTCAGCAGTTCAGCGCTGATTTTACTGCGCATCATTACACCGTTTTCCATGAAATCTTTCAGACCGATCTCCTGCTCGAAAACGATCAGGGCGCCGATACGCTTCTTCGAAAAGTTCTCGATTGCCTTGCAGACCTCTTCGGCCAGCTCTTCTGCCGAATCCTCTGAAGTTACCTGCTCGCCAAGAAAACGCCCCTTGCCGATATCTTCGAGAGCACGCCGCAATTCGGGCTGAAAAATCACGACGAGCGCCAGGAAACCTGTTGGTAGAGCATTTGACAGCGCCCAGCTGACCGTATTGAAGTCGAGATCTTTGGTGACCACCAGCAGCACCAGAATGATGCCAAGACCCTTGAGCAGATTGTAAGCCCGCGTGCCTTCGATAAAAAGAAGCGCACGATAAATGCCATAGCTGACCAGCATGATATCAAAAAAATCAACGAACGAGATATCACGCACGATGGCGATAAGGAGATTCAGAATCTGCTGCAAACCTTTACTCCAGGTCGGTAGTTAGCTTAATCATCAACTCTTTCGCTTTTGCCGACGGGCGGCACAGCGGTGGGCGGGTAAAATCTTCGATAATGCCGGCATTGGCAAGCGCCGCTTTTGCCGGCAGCGGATTCGCCTCGATGAACAGGCCGCGATGCAGATCGAGCAGACGATAATGAATCGCCCGCGCTTCGGCCCAGTTACCTGCCAGAGCAGCGTCATTGAATTTTTTCATCATTACCGGTGCAACGTTGGCAGTCACCGAAATAGTACCGATGCCGCCGCAGGCCATAATCGGAAGATTCAGGCCATCATCGCCCGAGAAAACACCGAATTCTGCAGGAACCCGGCGAATGATTTCCATTATCTGATCGAGATTGCCAGAGGCTTCTTTGACCGCGACGATGTTTTTTTCGGCGGCAAGATCGACAACCGTGTCAGGAAGCAGATTACAACCGGTACGCCCCGGAACATTGTAAAGAACCAGTGGCAGCGGAGTCGCGGCAGCAACGGCCTTATAATGCATTTTCAAGCCTTCCTGGGGCGGCTTGTTGTAGTAAGGGGTGACGACGAGAACCGCATCGGCGCCCAGGTCGACTGCCTTTGCGGTCAATTCGACAACTGCGCTCGTGTTGTTGCCACCGGTTCCGAACATTATCGGAACTTTGCCGGCGGTAAGACGCCTGACTTCGGTCATCAGGGCCTTCTTTTCGTCGAAGGTGAGAGTTACCGACTCACCGGTGGTACCGCAGATCAGAATGCCGTCTGTGCCGGCCGCCATCTGCATCTTCACCAGTTTTTCAAAGGCCTTGAAGTCAATTTTTCCATCTCCTGAGAAAGGGGTAATGAGTGCTACCCATGAACCTCTGAGAAAATTCGTGCGCATTTTTGCCCCCGTATGGTGTCGTTTTTCCCTGTTATATTAACACCATTGGCAGCAAATTTCACGACAAAAAGAAGGGAAATTTTTGTAATTCTGCGCATCGCAAACAGAGCAATGCATTATACTTCTGGATTTCGGATCCAGACCCTGAATGGCGCAATTTATATCCTTCACCCCGCAAAAACGTTGCCCTTTTCACGATACGATTACGCGGGTTTTTAGTGCAATTGCCCTGATCATAAAAATTGACTTTGCCGATATTCAGGTTGTATGTTAAAGCAGCTCATGCAAAACAGCAGCGAAAAATTGCCACAGACACTGCGGCCACTGGTGTTGTTCTGTCTTCCTGAACAGCGCCCGGCGGTCGTCGATTTCGCCGTTCTCGACCTGCCGCCGCTTTTTTCACAGCCCGACTACGCCGTTTCGTGGTCAGCACAGCAGAATGGCTGGCTGCGAACCCTGGCTCGCGATCATCGCGCTTTCTGTCAGCCCGACTGCGAAAATCTGGTTCTGCGGCTCAACAGCTACGATCTGCTGATCGCCTGCCCGCTGAGCCTGAACACCCTCGCCAAATTCGCACTGGGGTTGCGCGATTCGTTTCCGGCAGAGATTCTCTGGCAATTTTCCGCGCTCGGCAAGCCGATTTTGCTTGACGAAAGCTGTCTGCCCGACGAAAAGACCGCCATGAATCCGCACCTGATCAAAATCTACCGCCGCCACTGGCAGGCGATTACCGGCGGCACCGTCAGCGGCTTCAATCGCGACAACCTGTCTGAAATCGCCACCCGCATGATCAGAGCCAGAGCCGCAGCGGCCCGACAGGCTGTTCCCGGCAGTCGCGTCTTTATCACCCGCGACGACGTTATCGCCGCTGCCGCCTCGCTCGAACCGATGCGCCTGCCATACAATGCCATCATCACCGATGCGGCCCGCGAAGAAGCAGAAGCCCGCGGCGTCGTAATCATTCAGGCCTGACTGCAAACATGCTCTCGCCCTTTCCCACAGCCCATAAACAAAACCCGGAATTCTGTACATTGCTCTATGGATATCGCTGTGTTATAATGGCCCACACTTCCCAAACTTGGAGGGTATAATGTCAGGTCATAATAAGTGGGCCAAGGTCAAACACGTTAAGGCCAAAGTAGACGCGATCAGAGGTCGTCAGTTCACCAAGATCATCAAAGAAATCACCATTGCCGCACGCATGGGCGGTGGCGACCCCGGCAGCAACCCCAGGCTGCGAACTGCACTGACTTCTGCCAAAGACTGCAACATGCCGAAAGACAACATCGAGCGCGCCATTAAAAAAGGCACCGGCGAACTCGAAGGCGTTAACTATGAAGAAGTAATGTATGAAGGTTACGCTCCCGGCGGCGTTGCTGTCATGGCCCGATGCCTGACCGACAACACCAACCGCACCGTATCCGAAGTTAACAAGATTTACAGCAAAAACGGCGGCAATATGGGCGTGCCCGGCTGCGTGTCGTTCATGTTTGAAACCAAGGGCTACTTCTACCTGCCTCTCGAAACCAACCCGGGCAAAACCGAAGATGCCATGATGGAAATCGTTCTTGAAGCCGGCGCCGAAGATCTCAAAACCCTTGATGACGGTTTCGAAATCTACAGTGCCCCTTCAGAATTCTTCGCAGTCCGCCAGGTTCTCGACGAAAAGGGCCTGAAGGTCGAAGAAGCCAAGGTAATGTCGGTTCCGAAGACCACCGTTAAAGTTACCGGTGCCGATGTCGCCAGAGTTCTCAAGCTCGTTGACGCTCTTGAAGAACACGACGACGTCCAGGATGTCTATTACAACTACGAAATTTCTGACGAAGACATGGAAATGGCCCTCAGCGCCAGCTGATCGCCACCAGGTCCCGTATGAACAGGCTGCACCATGCCGGATGCAGCGGCAACACCAGCCAGCAGCCGGCCGGGTGCAGCTCATTTTTTAAGCAGGAAACCCTATGATTGATTTTGTTAACGGCATTCTCCACAGCAAACAGCCACACCGGGTCGTCATCGACCAGCGTGGCATCGGCCTCGAAATTCTCGTGCCCTTTTCCACCAGCCGCCAGCTTCCGGAAAAGGGCCTGCAGGTCAACCTGCTCTGCCATCTCCACTGGCGCGAAGAAGGCCCGCAGCTTTTCGGTTTTGCCAGCGAAGACGAACGGCAGCTTTTTCGGGTTCTCAACCGGGTCAACAAGGTCGGCCCGAAACTGGCACTGAATATCATGTCGGCCACGACTCCGGAAGCGCTTGCATCGATGATTCTGAGCGAGGATCAGGCCCGGCTCACCTCTCTGAAGGGTGTTGGCCCCAAACTCGCTTCGCGCCTGATAGTCGAGCTGAAAGAAACCATCGCCAAACTCGGTATCGGCACAGTTACCCCGGCAACAGAGAAAGAAACCGGCAGCGGTATTCCGTTCGAAGCCGACGTGCGCGAAGCGCTCGAAAACCTTGGCTACACCGGCAAAGAAATCACTCAGTGCTTCAAAAAGCTTGGCCGCGATTTTGCGCCGGATGCCACGATCGAAGACATCATCGAAAAGGTTCTGCGCGCCTTCAGCTGACCCGGTGCTCAGTTATAACTGTTCACGGGGTAGGCTTTTCTGGTATCATGAGCGGGTACAATTCAATATTGAGATGCTGAAGTGAAGAACATGCGAAAGAAGAATCTGCGCGACGAAGTCGACGAATTAATCTCGGAAGACAGCCTTGCCGAAGAAGGCGAAGAGGGCTCGATTCTGGCACGCACGCCGCTTCCAGGCGACGAAGAAATTCTGCTGCCCAGCCTGCGACCGCGAAAATTCAATGAATTTATCGGCCAGCAGGCGATAGTCGAAAAGCTGCGCGTTTTTATCGCCGCAGCCAGAGAGCGTGGCGAGCCCCTCGACCACACGCTGCTGCTTGGCCCGCCGGGTCTTGGCAAAACAACTCTAGCCAACGTCATTGCCACTGAGATGGGGGTTCAGATCCGCATCACCTCAGGCCCGGTTCTTAACCGTGCCGGCGATGTCGCAGCCCTGTTGACCGGCCTGCGCCAGGGCGACGTTCTTTTCATCGACGAAATACACCGCCTCAGCAAAAATGTCGAAGAAGTTCTCTATCCGGCCATGGAAGACTACCATTTCGACGTGCTGATCGGCAAAGGTCCGACCGCCAGAAGCCTGCGCATGAAGGTGCAGCCGTTCACTCTGGTCGGGGCCACCACCCGCGAAGGTGATGTCTCGGCACCGCTGCGCACCAGGTTTGGCGTGGTTTCGCGCATCGACTATTACACCAACGAAGAACTTACCAGGCTGATTGAATCGGTCGCTGCCAAACTGCAATACCCGGTCACCCCCGAAGCGGCGCACGAAATCGCCCGCCGCGCCCGTGGCACGCCGCGCGTTGCCATACGCATGTTCAAGCGCATGCGCGATGTGGCACAGGTTAACAAGTGCAGTTCCGTCGACATGCCAACCGTCGAAACCGGCATGCAGATGCTGCAGGTAGACCGCATGGGCCTCGATTATATTGACCGCAAAATCCTCGACATTCTGCTGCGCCGCTTCGACGGCGGCCCCGTCAGTCTTGACACCCTCGCGGTCTCGGTTGGCGAAGAAGCCGACACCATTTATGACGTCTACGAGAGCTTTCTGATTCAGATCGGGTTCATCGCCAGAACCAGTCGCGGCCGCATCGCCACCCGCGCCGCCTGGGAATACCTCGGCATGCGCCCGCCCGAACCGGCAGTCACGCAGAACCAGCTGCGGTTCGACGAATAGGCGCTGCCAGCAATTTCAAACAAGAGAGAAACTGCCGTGAATATCGACGTGGAAACCAGACAGAACTCTGATGCCGGCCTGACGCCGCTGATGCAGCAGTATAAAGATATCAAGACCGAAAACCCGAATGCGGTGCTGCTGTTCCGCTGTGGCGATTTCTACGAAACCTTTTTTGAAGATGCGGTGCTCGTCGCCCAGGAACTGCAGATAACCCTGACCGCCCGCGGCAAAAGCAGCGGCAACCCGGTGCCACTCGCCGGCGTGCCTTATCACAGCATCGACGGCTATATCGCCAAATTGGTGCACCGTGGCTATACAGTCGCAATCTGCGAGCAGGTCGAAGACCCCAAGAAAGCCAAGGGCCTGGTCAAGCGTGAAGTAGTCAGAATCATCACGCCCGGCACCGTCTCTGACCCGACGATGCTCGAAGAGAACACCAACAACTACCTTGCCGCCTTCGGCCGCAGCAATGAACGCTTCTGTCTCGCCGCCGTCGAACTGAGCACCGGTGAAGTAATCATTACCAGTGGTGACCAGGTCGAAATGAACATGCTGCCTGAAGAATTCACCCGCCTGATGCCGCGAGAAATTCTCTGCCTCAGCGATTCTTCCGGCGCCCCGCCCTCGCCTGCCCCCTGGCAGCATCTGAAAGCCGAGATTCACCCGACGCGCATCAGCGAAAACGAAGCAGTCGAAGCCCTGTGCAATCTTTACCCTTCTGAGCACAAGGCGCGATTTCTCGCTCTGCCCCAGCTTTCGCTCAAAACTCTCGGAATCCTCGCCGACCATCTTCTCGACACCCAGCGCTGCTCTCTCAGCCATCTCGGCCTGCCCCGCGATTACCGCCTCGGCGACGGCATGGTTCTCGACGAAGCGACGCTCGGCAATCTCGAACTGCTGCCAAATGGCCGCAACCAGAACATCGGCGGCACTCTATTCGATGT
>OFEK01001036.1_pt1 | contig 21250 bp, 16 predicted proteins | sample 1521131 | NCBI WGS metagenome assembly OFEK01 (sample SAMN05720209, study PRJEB24109) | activated sludge metagenome | isolation source: Anaerobic digester | place: China | collected 2015-12-16
GATTCGAAAAAAAGAATGTGAACGCCAGCTGAAGGCATGCACTGAAAGTGAAATTACATACAGAATCGCTCTGGAGTCTGCAAAAAACGAGTCTGCCAGACTCGAAATGCTTTTGATAAGTCGTGAAGACGATCTCAGACAGAAGCAAAAACAGTTGCTCGCCATACTGCCAGACTTGACAGAGGCCGATTTGCATCATTTTGTTTACGTAACTTCCCGTGGTCAGCAGATTAAACCCGAAAATCTCGATGGCAACCTCAGGGGTGCCGAAAGCGACCTGGCGGCAAAACGCCAGACCATTATCAGCCGCCTGCAGCTTGATACCACCCTGGGGCGCATAACCCAGTTTGCGTTCAGTGAAGAAAGTTTCTCAATCTGCAATGCCGCCGGAAAGCCGCTTCAGACTATCAGAGCCGAAATGCAGGAGAAATATGATGAAAGCTCCGGGATTTTGCAGAAAGAGAACCGTGAGCTTTTTGAAAAACTGATAATCAACGATACTGTCAGACGCCTGTGCAAAGAAGAAGAAGATCTTAAAAAAACGATCGAATCGATGAACCGGCTGCTTGGCAATCTCAAGTTCGGCAATACCACCTATCGCTTCAGAACCCAGCTGCGCGAAGAATTCAAAGAATTCCGCGGGCTGGTGCACAAGGTTTCAGACGCTGATCAGGAAACCCGTGAGCAGTTGAAAAACTATTTTGAGGCGCATCGTTCGCTGCTTGTGCGCGAAGGTGACAATATTCCTGATTTTCTTGATTATCGCAAATGGCACGATGTCGAATTGCAGGCAGCAACCGATGGTGGAAAAGGCGTAACGCTCGATAGAAACCGAATCAGCATGGGCAGCGGCGGCGAGCAGTCGGTGCCGAATTACATTCTTCTGCTGTCGCTTGCAAAGGTTCATCTTGACCATACCGGCTCACGGATACGTTTGATTCTTATGGATGAGGCTTTTTACGGCATCGATGCGCAGCGCCGGGAGCAGTTACTGAACTTTGCAGATATGATCGATATTGGCCTTATCATCGCTCACCCGGATCTTGATGGCGTAACCGAATCGCTTGCCAATTCAACGACTCTGCTTGTCGAAAAAACCGTCGAAGGCGACGTTTATCTTGGCCAGTTCGATTTTACAAGAAAAACTCCTGCCGGGTTATTCGACGACGCGGCGTCTGAAAAGCCTGCTGTGATAACCCTCAACGGCTGAGGCATCGATATGATCTATGGTGAAAGACTAAAAAGCAGCGAATCTTTACGCAGGTTCGTGGTTGCCCTTCTCGACAGAATAGACCGTCAGGGAGCCCTGCCGAAGACCTTTTCGCTGAAAACATCCGAGTGTCCTGACTCTGATTCGATAAAGCTGTTTTTTGGCGCTGACTGCGTCAGTAGCGAAAAAGGTGCAGTTATTCAACTGAATGTGGCGAAGTATGTTGCGAAACTTCCCGGGGCCATCAGTGAACTTTATCAGTTGCTGAATCGATGTCGCCGCAATATTCCCGCTGAAAAGGCCGGCAAAAAACAGCAGCTTGCCGGCATGGTAGGGGTTTATCTGCAATCTGAGCCAGATATGGCAGTTAAAAATTGGCTGCAAAGTGAAGCGGCCAGTATCGAAAAGGGCGGTGGCGAGCTCTGGCATGTTTTTGATGAAAAAGGTGCTGAAGGCGTGCAGACATTGCTTGCCTGTCTGAGCAAAGGTTTCAAGGTTTTGCGGCAGAGCGACAGCCCGCTGCGGCTTTCACATTTTGGCCTTGCCGTTACCGGTGACACAAAAAGCTGCCGGGTTGGCACGCCGCTTCTCAAGAAGTTTGCCGAGATTCTTTGCAGCTTCGACCCCGAAATCATCAATGAACTCAGCCTCCAGGAATTTACCGGCCCGTCAGCACGTCAGCGCGCCGCTCTCGATATGACCAGGCTGGTTCTTGACGGTGCCGCTACACAGATACTGGCTTTTGGCCAGATAGTTTTTTCAAAGGCCGGTCATTCCTATACTTACGTTGCAGACCATTCCAGCCATGGTGAGCCGGTGATTTTAAGCTGGGCACAGCTCGAAAATGCAATTTTAGAACAGGTTCCGCCAACTGTTGTCACAGTAGAAAACGAAACAAGCTTTTATGATCTGATCGCAGGCTGCGATGCTGAAAAAGTGGCCGTCCTGTGCACGATGGGGCAGGGAAACCGCCTTCTGGTCAGGCTGCTGCGCGACGCGGCCCGCATGGCCGGCAGTTTTTGCCACAGCGGCGATCTTGACCGCAGTGGCATACTGATTCTCGACAGCCTGCGGCGACGAACCGGCCTTGACATAAAGCCGCTGCAAATGAATGCAGCGATACTGCAGCAATTCGCCCATTCCGCTCTACCGCTGCCGCCGGTTGAAAGACAGATGATCGAAACTCTTCTCGCAAGGCGCCCCGATATCATCTGCCGCGACCTGCTGCAGGAAATCCTCAAACAGAATTCCTGGCTCGAACAGGAAGTTTTTACGAGTCTGCTTTTTCCAGACTCGTTCTGTTCTGAAGATCGTTTTTTACAATGCCCTTCTGCAGCTGGCCCTGGCCAGTAAGTCGATCTTCAATTCTTTGTTTTACTTCCTGAAGATTATGGGAGTAAAATAATCACGACTTTTCCGGACAAAATAACCAAACAAGGCACGGGAATAAGCACAAATGTCACAAGCAAGCAATAATCTCGCATCCTACATCTGGTCGCTGGCTGATCTTTTGCGCGGCGATTTCAAGCAGAGCCAGTATGGGCGTATCATTCTGCCGTTTACCCTGCTGCGCCGACTTGAAGGCGTGCTGGAAGACAGCAAAGAAGCCGTTCTGGCCGAGTATGCGAAGGTGCAGAAGATGAATCTGCCGGAAGAGGCCGCCGAAAAACTGCTGCTGCGCGCGACCGGCGGGCTGGCGTTTTTTAATACTTCAAAAATGGATCTTTCGAAACTCGGCGAAGCGAATATTAAAGAGAATCTTGAGTCTTATGTGCAAAGCTTTTCCCGGCATGGTCGCGAAATTTTCGAGTATTTCAACTTCAGCGAGTTCGTCGGGCAGCTTAATGACGCCAATCTGCTCTATAAATTCGTGCAGAGAGTCAGACAGACCGACCTGAGTCCGAGAGCCATTTCCAACCACGAAATGGGCCTGGTTTTCGAAGAACTGATTCGTAGATTTGCCGAAAGCTCAAACGAGACCGCCGGTGAACATTTCACCCCGCGCGATATCGTGCGCCTCACAACGGCGCTGGTTTTCATGGAAGACGACGAAGCACTGACAAAAGAAGGCATTATCCGCACGGTTTATGACCCGACTGCCGGCACCGGCGGCTTTCTTTCATCTGGCATGGAATACGTATACGAGCTGAATCCGCAGGCGGTCATGCGCGCCTTCGGCCAGGAGCTCAACCCCGAAAGTTACGCGATCTGCAAGGCCGACATGCTGATCAAGGGGCAGGATGTCAGCAATATCAAGCTGGGCAACACCCTTTCCAATGACCAGCTTTATACCTGGAAGTTCGATTATATGCTTTCCAATCCGCCATTTGGCGTCGACTGGAAAAAGAATGAACAGGAAATAAAAGACGAACACACGCTCAAGGGTTACTCCGGCCGTTTCGGCCCGGGCCTGCCGAGAGTATCTGACGGTTCGTTGCTGTTTCTGCTGCACCTGATCAGCAAAATGCGTGACGCCTCTGAAGGTGGTGCCAGAATCGGCATCATTCTCAACGGTTCGCCACTGTTTACCGGCGGCGCCGGTTCTGGCGAGTCAGAAATCAGGCGCTATATTCTCGAGGCAGATCTGCTCGAAGCAATCGTGGCGCTGCCGACCGATATGTTTTACAACACGGGTATTTCGACTTATGTCTGGGTGCTTTCGAACAAGAAAGCGGCCGAGCGCAGAGGCAAGGTGCAGCTGATCAATGCCGCCGACCTCTGTGGAAAAATGCGCAAATCGCTGGGAGCCAAGCGCAACCAGATGGAAGAAGATGATATTGCTACCGTCACCCGCTGTTACGGAAATTTTGAGGCAGTCGATGCCCGCCAGCTCGATAAGCCGGAAAAGCAGAAAAGTAACCGTGGCCGGCAATCTGAAAATGCTAAGACCGAAGCGCCCAAAACCTTTGCCAGCAAGATTTTCAATGCTTACGAATTCGGCTATCGCCGGATCACGGTAGAACGGCCGCTGCGCATGTCTTACCAGTTCAGTGATGAAAGAATCGAAGAGCTGCGTTTTGAGGCTGGCCCTCTCGATGCCGCCATGAAATGGGTCTATGGTGAATATGGCCAGAACTGGTCTGATAATGCTGATTGCGATCTTTACGGCTCGCTGGCTCAGCACGAAGAAGCTATTCGCAGGCATGTCAAAAAACACTTCGAAGGCCTGAAAGAAAAGCAGATCAAAGACCTGCTGAGCCGGCAGACCTGGCTCGACCAGAAAGCGGTCATGCTCAAGGCACTGCAGTTGCAGAAAGCTCTTGGCAAGGCGCAGTTCGATGATATGAACGGTTACGAAGACGCTCTTAAAGCCACTGGCGTCAAGCTTGAAGTCAAAGAGAAAAAGCAGATCACGGCAGCGGTAAGCTGGAAAAACCCGCACGCCGAAAAGGTTGTAAAAAAAGTCCATAAAGGCAAGGCAAACCCCATTTACGGTTTATTCAAAGATAATGGCAAAATTGTCGAGTATGAGCCAGACAGTGACCTGCGCGATTACGAGAACATCGCCCTCGACCCGACCCGGCCGGTCAACGAGGTTAACGAAGCCTATTTCACCCGAGAAGTGCTGCCGCATGTGCCCGAAGCCTGGATAGACGCAAATAAAAAAGACGCCAAAGACCAGGAAATCGGCATCGTCGGCTACGAAATCCCTTTCAATCGCCACTTCTACGTTTACCAGCCGCCGCGCGACCTCGCCGAAATCGACGCCGACCTCGACAAAGTCAGCTCCGAAATCATGCAGCTGCTTAATGAGGTGCACTCATAATGCCCGCCAGATACAAGCCATACCCAGAATACAAAGACTCTGGAGTCGAGTGGATAGGAAAATTGCCTAGACATTGGATAGTGGTGCCTGTTAAACGCATGTCGAAGATAGTTAATGGTTCGACACCCAAATCAGGGGAACCTTCCTTTTGGGACGGCGAAATTCCTTGGATTACACCGTCAGATTTTGGAAAATTAAATTCTCCATATATATCTGCTGGATCAAGGAGTATTACTCAGTCAGGATATGATTCTTGCGGCGCTACGATTGTGCCTGTAGAAACAATAGTATTGTCATCAAGGGCTCCAATAGGAAGTCTTGCTATTACGGCCAAAGAATTATGCACCAATCAAGGCTGCAAATCATTGGTAGTTTTCAAGGAATACTCTTTCAAGTATTTATACTATGTTCTACTAAGTAGTGGCGATCAATTGAATATGCTTGGTCGTGGCACGACTTTTGTAGAACTGTCATCCGACGAGTTGGGATTTTATAAAATAGCTATTCCATGCAAAAAAGATCAATCTCAAATCGCTGACTTTCTCGACCATGAGACCGGCAAGATCGACGCCCTGATTGAAAAGCAGCAACAGCTAATCAAGCTTCTGCAGGAAAAACGCCAGGCCGTGATCAGCCACGCCGTCACCAAAGGCTTGAACCCCGCCGCCCCCATGAAAGACTCCGGCGTCGAATGGTTGGGTCAGATACCAGCTCACTGGGAAGTCAAGAGAGTCTGCCAGCTTTTCTCAGAAAGTAGCAGAAGAGCGTCTACAGACGACGAACTTCAATTCCCTATTTTCAGCGTCTCAATACATCATGGGATATCTGATAAAGAGCTTGATGAAGAAGAATTGGATAGAAAGGTTACCAGAAGCGAAGATCGTTCTCTTTACAAGGTTGTAAGGAATAATGACCTTGCATACAATATGATGCGTGCGTGGCAGGGTGGTTTCGGCGCTACGAAATTGTCAGGTCTTGTAAGTCCTGCTTATGTGGTTTGTAATCCCAGAACACCAATTGATTCCTATTTTTTTGAATTGGTTCTCAGGACACCCAATGCTGTAACAGAGTTGAAACGTTATTCAAGAGGCATCACAGATTTCAGGCTTCGTTTATACTGGGATGAATTCAAGAACATCTTGGTTCCAGTCCCTTCTAGTGGTGAAGTTGAACAAATCTTGAGCTCAATTCAGCATACGAATTTTCTTTATGGCAAATTGATTTCAGTCGCAAATCGGCAGATAGAGTTGCTACAGGAGCGTCGCACGGCGTTGATATCAGCCGCGGTGACCGGTAAAATAGATGTTCGCGACTGGCGCGCCCCGGCAGGTTCAACCGCTTATTCTTCGCAGAAATATCGTAATACAGGCTGCGAAGATGAAATGGAGATACAGAACAATGGCGAAGAGGTGGCAGATGATTAAATCTGAGAACAAGCCTTCTGCGCTCTTTTTTGAGGTAAAAGCTTATTTTGTCTATAAAAATTATACAGTTGTGGCAGTAAATTCTGACTGAGACACTATATGAAGCGGCTGTTGATACATTTTCCGGTGCTGTGCTCGATACTGGTTTCTTGAACTATAAATGAAACGAATCGCATTTGACTTTGAAACCGCCGTCTGTTACGCTGTAGCCAGCGTAACAGACGGCGGTTTCAGATTGTTTTTTTGTAATCGCTCTGCATGCAATTCCCGTTTGCAACCTTCAACTGAAGGTTCAATCAATTTTTCGCGCTTTAATCGACTTTGGCAGCCTCTTTTGTTTGTTTTGTGTGTTTGAAAATCAAAAGTTTGCCACTTTTAATGATTTTGTGGCACATTTTGGAAATCAAAAGTTTGCCACTTTTTGTGGTTTTGTGGCATATTTTGGAAATCAAAAATTTGCCACTTTTATTGGTGTTGTGATAATATTTAATGTAGCGAAGCGAAATATTCGCCAGTCTGATGGTTCAAGAGGCAATGTTGAAGATACTTGAAACAAAACTTATCAGCGAATTTCAGAACAAGGGGTCTTTCACAAGAGAAGATCTCTTTGCGTTTTTTCAAGGTTTTGAACCGGATCTAAAAGAAGGGACCTTTGGCTGGAGAATATTTGATCTTAAGAAAAAAAATGTAATCTCAAGTGTGGGTAGAGGGATCTACAAAATCTCATACAAATCAGCCTATTGCCCGCCTTTATCTCAGAATTATCTTAAATTCGCAAAATTCATTTCGACTGAATATGAAGATATAAAATATTGTTTGTGGGAAACGGCCTGGTTAAATGAATTTTCACAACATCAGCCGGTTAAACGATTTACCATTGTGGAAATAGAAAAAGAATTTGCAGAGGCGCTTTACTTCAAAATGATGGATGAATTCAAGTGTGAAATCTACTTAAACCCGTCAGACAAGGAGATAAACTTCAATATTGCCGGAAGTAAGTCTTCAGAAACTGTTATTATTAAGAATTTGCTAACCAGGTCTCCGATCACAAAGAGGACTGAAAAAAAAGTTAAGTTTAATGTTCCATTATTAGAAAAAATGCTGGTGGATCTCTTTGTCGAAGATAGACTGCTCTATTTCTATCAAGGTTCTGAGCTGGTTTACATCTTTGAAAATGCAATTAAAAATTACTCTCTTAATTTTACAAAACTTTTTAGCTATGCCAGAAGAAGAAAAGTTGAAAGAGAGATGAAGGCATTTTTGAACAGCAGCCTGCATCATGTTGTGAGGGATTTTCTTGAATGATAAAGGAAAGTTGCTTTTCAAAAGAATGGCTTGGCTCATTCAAAAAACAGTCGGCTCACAAAAAGATTGATACAGCCATCTTGGAAAGAATGATTTTTGCTTTTCACCTTCTGGAGAAACTCAAAGCAAGTGGCCTGAATTTCGTTTTTAAAGGCGGAACAAGCCTGGTTTTGTTACTGGATCATGGAAATCGCTTTTCAATAGATATTGACATTATATGCAGAGAGGATCGAGATATTTTAGAGCAAAAGCTGAATAGGGTGATAGAGAATTCTCGATTTAATTCTTTTTCGCTGGATGAAAGAAGAAGCTATCAGGCCGGAGTTCCAAAAGCGCATTATTCATTCCATTATGATTCAGTCTTGAGTGATTCTACTGCGAAGATCTTGCTGGATGTGCTGATTGAGGACTCTATTTATCCTGACCATGTTGAAAAAGCTATTCAAACCAAATGGATTGAAGTCGACGAAGAGATGAAAATAAAATTGCCCTCGATCGACTCGATAACAGGCGATAAGCTTACAGCTTTCGCTCCAGACACTATTGGAATTCCATATTTCAAAGGAACCCAGTCATTTGCAATGGAAATTTGCAAACAGCTCTATGACCTGAGCAGGTTATTCGAAAGAATAAATCAAATAGAAATTGTTTCGAAAAGCTTTTATGCCTTTGCGGCAAAGGAGATTGAATACCGGAGAACAGGGACTTCGAGCACGATTACCCCTGAAATTGCGCTTCAAGATACGATTTCTACTTGTTTGCTACTGGCAAAAAGAGGTAGAGAAACGAAAGATTCCTGGAAATTTCAGGAACTACAAAAGGGATTGACTGCCTTTGGTACTGGATTCCTGATGAATGGAATATTCAGGATCGAAGAGGCCATCTCTGCCGCAGGAAGAGTTGCGTATCTGGCTGCAAAAATCCTAAAAAACGACATGTCCAGGATGAGTTTCTATAATAACCAGGACATAAAAGAATTAAACATTGAAGACCGGGAATGGAATTTTCTCAATGCGCTGAAACGTCAACCTGATAAATCAACTTTTTACTATTGGTATCAAGTCGTGCAATTGTTAAAAAATAGCTGATTTGAGCGTGAAAACAAACATTGTTCAATGGGAAAAAAGTGATACACTGCATTTCTGTGGCCTGCTAAAGCTGCCGATGCGACAACATAAACATGATAGAATGATGAATATACTGAGCAATCTTACTGTTAGAGGCTTTAAATCAATCAGGGAACTGGTTGACTTTGAGCTGACCAGTCTGAATGTTTTTATCGGTGCAAATGGCTCAGGCAAAAGCAATTTGATCAGCTTTTTTAAGCTGGTTCAGAAAATCGCCGAAAACAAAGCGAACAGTTATATACAGCAGCATGGTGGCATAAATGATTTTTTATTCAATGGTCGGAAAGTAACCGAAAGAATAATCTTCAGGATTGGTTTCCAAAATCATCAATACGGTTTCAGTATTATCGAAGTTCCCAGTCCTGATATTTCATGTCGGGTTGATGAAGAAGAAATTGCTGGTGATCAAATTCTCCCGGTTATTGTATACGGTAACGATCAATTAAATTTTGCCAGAAACCCTGAAGACCAGGCGGTGACTCTGGCAAAAGATGCTTTTGATTATATTTATAAGAACATTCAGTCATGGCAGATCTATCACTTCAATGACACCAATAAAACTGCTGGAATTCGCAATCTGGAGATTATTCAAGATGATAGCCGTCTCTGCAGCGACGCTGCAAACCTTGCGCCATTCCTTTTAAAGCTGAAAAACGAATGGTCCGACGAATATCAGCAGATCGTTAACGCGGTCAGGCTGGTGATACCGTATTTCAGTGATTTCAATCTTGAAGTTCGTAAATTCGGTGACGCCGAAAAGATAAACCTGTCATGGTTTCAGAAGGATTCCGATTATCCGTTCCAGCCCTATCATCTTTCAGACGGTTCCATTCGCTTTATCGCGCTGGCAACCGCCCTGTTGCAGCCCGAACCACCATCACTGATCATCATCGATGAACCTGAGCTGGGGCTACATCCTGAGGCGATTCATATTCTTGCTGAATTGATCAAAGATGCTGCGCGGCGAACTCAGGTTATAGTAGCCACCCAGTCACCGACCCTGCTTGATAATTTTGCAGTAGAAGACATTGTCGTGGTTAACAGAGAGAATGGCGCTTCTACTTTCAGGCGTTTGAACGAGAAAGACTTTAAAGTCTGGCTCGAAGATTATTCTGTCGGCGAACTCTGGACCAAAAATGTAATCACCGGAGGCCCGTTCTTTGAGCAGCGCCATTAATCTGACGATTCTCACCGAGGGCCTTATAGAATACAAGTTTGTAAAAAAATATCATAAGAATTGCGGGAATGAGGAACGATGAGCGTATTCAATGAGGATAAAGCCAAAGAATTTACTTTTCAGAACGATGTTGTTCAGCAGTTTGTCACCAACGGTTGGCTGAAGGGTAAACCCGAGAACTACAACCGAAAACTCGCTTTGTATGAAGAAGATGTGCTTGGCTTCGTTAAAGAAACCCAGGATGCCCAGTGGCAGAAATACTGCAAACTCTACCCCAACAACCCGGAACAGAAATTTCTTGAACGGGTCGCGGCGCAGCTTGGCAAAGCCGACCCCAATGCCGCCAATAAAGATATGCGAACCTTCGGTACTCTGGGGGTATTGCGCAACGAACTGCGCGATCACGGCACCCGCTTCAGCCTTTGCCAATTCAAACCCGAACATGATCTGAACCCCGACACGCTGGCGCGCTATCAGAAAAATCGCCTGCGAATTGTGCCCGAACTGGTTTACAGTCCATGGGCCAGCGATGAGCACCTGAATGCCACCGGTGCTAAAGCCAAAGCCTGGCGCATCGATCTGGTGCTGTTCGTTAATGGTCTGCCGATCGCAACCATGGAACTGAAATCAGAGTTCAAACAGTCGGTAGACAATGCCAAAAAGCAATATCAAACCACCCGCCTGCCGGTTGATCCGGCCACAAAGAAGCCTGAGCCGCTGCTGACCTTTAAGCGCGGTGCGCTGGTGCATTTCGCTGTAAGTCAGTGTGAAGTCGCCATGACCACCAGGCTTGAAGGTGGCAATACCTTTTTTCTGCCTTTCAACCGGGGCACAAAAGAGGGTGGGGCCGGTAACGATGTTCCGGAAGATGTAAATCAGTATGCAACAGCCTATCTCTGGAACGAAGTGCTGCTGCCTGAAAATCTGTTGAAGATTCTGGCGCGTTTCGTTCATCTGCAGATCGAAGAAAAAGAAGACTGGGAAGGGCGAAAATACAAAAAAGAAACGATGATTTTTCCGCGCTATCATCAGTGGGATGTCGTCAACAAACTTATCAGTGCTGCGCGTAGCGAAGGCCCCGGTCAGAAATACCTCATTCAACACAGCGCCGGTTCAGGCAAGTCGAATTCAATCGCCTGGACAGCTCATCAACTCTCTTCGATATATGATGTCGCCGGCAAGAAGCTGTTTGATTCGGTGATCATAGTTACTGACCGCACCGTGCTTGACTCGCAGCTGCAGGAAACTATTTCGCAATTCGAGCAGGTTGACGGCGTGGTTGGCCGTATCAACAACGAGGAAGGCGATGGTGCCAAGTCAGAAAAGCTGGCCGCCGCTCTGACCAGATCGCAGCCGATTATTATTGTCACCATTCAGACATTTCCGTTTGTTTTGCGGGCGATCGAGAATGATGTCAGCCTTAAAGAGCACCATTATGCAATTATCGCTGACGAAGCGCATTCTTCGCAGACCGGGTCGACGGCACGCAAACTCAAAGAAGTTCTGATGCTCGATGCCCAGTCGGACAGCGAAGAACCCTTGTCGGCTGATGATATTATCGATGCGGCAGTGGCTTCGCGGCGCGCTTCCCCTAATTTGAGCTATTTCGCTTTTACGGCGACACCAAAGGCAAAAACCATCGAGCTGTTCGGCCGTCTGCCAAAACCTGGTGAGGCGCCTTCAAAAACCAACCGCCCGGAAGCTTTTCATGTTTACAGCATGCGTCAGGCGATAGAGGAAGTCTTTATTCTCGATGTTCTGAAGAATTACACAAACTACAAAGTTGCCTACAATCTGGCACTGGCCATTCAGGAATCTGATCAGGAAGTCGAAAGCCGGCGTGCCCGGGTGAAGGTCAGTCAGTGGGTGCGTTTGCATGATTACAACATTGCGCAGAAGGTTCAGGTCATTATCGAGCATTTTAGAGACAAGGTGATGGGGCTGCTTGGCGGCCAGGCCAAGGCCATGGTGGTTACCAGTTCGAGAAAAGAAGCGGTTCGTTACAAAATCGGCTTTGATAATTATATCAAGAAAAAGGGCTATGCAAAGATTCGGGCTATGGTAGCGTTTTCGGGTGAGGTGGAGTTTGCTGAGAGTGACCCGAATGCGGAGCAGCTGACCGGCAAAAAATTTACCGAAAGCAATATGAACCCCGACCTCAAGGGGCGTGAAATGCGCAATGCCTTCGATACGGATGAGTATCAGGTAATGATCGTCGCGAACAAGTTTCAGACCGGGTTCGATCAGCCGAAGCTGTGCGCGATGTATGTCGACAAAAAACTCGGCGGGGTTGAATGCGTGCAGACGCTGTCGCGGTTAAACCGTATTTACCCTGGCAAGGCCGAAAGCGGAACCTTCGTGCTGGATTTTTTCAACGACCCCGAAGATATTCTGGCGGCTTTTCAGCCCTATTATCAGACGGCTGAGCTGGCAGACGTATCTGACCCGGACCTGATTTTCGATCTGTTCGAGAAGCTGCGCGCGGCGGGTATTTTTCAGTGGCATGAAGTCGAGCAGTTCTGCGAAGCTTTTTTTCAAAAGAATAAGAGCAATGCAGCGATTGCCAACATCTGCAAACCGGCGGTCGAACGCTGGAAACTTCGCTATAAATCAGCAAATGAAGCCTTTAAGCAGTCGAAAAATATTTTTGAACGTGCAAAAATATCTGGAGATGCGGTGTTGATCGCCAATGCTGAAAACAGTTTCAAGGATTGCAAGCGTGAAAAGGATGCCCTGGAGATCTTTAAAAAGGACCTGGGCACTTTTTTGCGCTTTTATGAATTCATGTCGCAAATCGTCGATTACGACGACAGGAGTCTTGAAAAGCTGAGTCTGTATGCCCGCAATCTCGGCCCCATGCTGCGCGAAACCATTGTCGACGAAGACGAAATCGATCTGAACAATCTGGTGCTGACGCATTACCGCTTGTCGAAAATTCGTCAGCAGGATATCAAACTCAAGGAAGATGCTTCTGAATTCAAGCTCGAGCCGGGTAAGGAACTCGGTTCTGCCCGGCCTACAGATATCAGGGAAGAGCTGATTTCACAGATTATCAACCGTCTTAACGAGCTGTTCATAACCGATGAGCTGAGCGACAAGGACCTGGTGAATTATCTTTACACGATTCGCGACAAGGTCAGCGAAAACGAGCTGGTAATGACACAGATCGCGAATAATACCCCTGAACAGGCAATGCTGGGCGACTTTCCGAAGGCGGTCGATGACGCAATATTAGGTAGCAGCGTCGCTCATCAGAACCAGATGATGCAACTGCTGGCCGATCCAGTTAAAGCTGCCAGCTTTGCCAGAATAGTTTTCGATCTTCTCAGTCATCAAAAATATCAGATGATCAACCGGTAATCAGCCCTTGGTGTTAAAGGGTCAGGTATTCGACGATGAAGACTGCTGCTGCCGCGCCGAGCGCAGTCTGCAGAAGGCCGCGGTTGTAATAGGCCAGAAGAATTGCGACCAGAAAGCCGGTGCCGGCTGAGAGGGTGCTGCGCGTCGATTCCAGTATGGCCGGAAAAGTCATCGAGCCGAGCACCGCGTAGGGAATGTAATACATGAAGGCCTTCAAGCGCCGCGACGATAGTTCCCGTCTGAAAAAAACGATGGGAAGCATTCTTACCAGGTAGGTAACGATGGCAGTCACCAGAATCACACCGTTCAAATAACTCATGCGGGTTCCTCATCGACGGTGAAGAGAAATGCCGCCAGCGCAGCAGTAAAAAGCGTGACAATGATGATTGTCCAGCCGCTCGATAGAGCTGATATAACCGGGGTGTATTTGAAGATACAGCTCAGGGAAATCGCAATCAGCAGGGTATACAGCACCGGCCGCTCTTCGCGGGCGATCGGGACCGTGATAGCCACGAACATACCGTAAAGGGTGATTCCCATGGCCGAGACAACCGAGACCGGCATCAGCGAGTTGACGGTTGCGCCCAGAATCGTGCCCAGCGACCAGCCAAGGTATGGCGTGATGATAAGCCCGGCCATATAGGAAAAACTGACTTTTTCACCGCGGGTCGAGGCAATGGTGAAGACCTCGTCGGTGATGCCGGCCGCCAGAAGCATTCTTTTTATAAACGACATCTTTTCGATTTTTTGTGACAGAACCAGGCTCATCAAAGCATAGCGGATATTGACGACAACCGTTGCAAAGCCTATTTCGGTAAAGGATGCACAGGCCCCGGCAAGATTGACCGCGGCAAATTGCCCGGCAGAGGTCATATTGGTCATCGAAAAAGCAATGGTCGAAAAAACCGGAATGCCGTGCGCAACCGCAAACATGCCGAACGACATCGAAACGACGATATAACCCAGGCACACTGGTATACCGTCACGCATACCACAAAATAAACTCTGCTTCATTTGAACGATTCTTGCTTTGGCTGAAAATGCAGTGATTGTTTCCGTCCGCCTGTTGTAGCAGAACTATCGTTTCCTGTCAATCTGCCGTTGTTCTGTCAGTAATTATGCTCTCCAGGTGCGCGCATCACCATGAGTAGTAAGGCTCGGGGCTCTGAAGACCACGCTGCATGGTCGGCGCCACAAGGTTTTTGTCGTTTGTCCATGGCGTGGGGTGAGTAGTCGTCATACCATTGTCATCTATGGCCTTTTCAAGCTGGCAGCCGTCAACGAGAGCCGTATCGCCTGAATCACCATTTTTGACGGTTATTTCAAAGGTAAAGCTCCCGAGGTCGGGTGAATTGATCGAACTGAACGGCATGCTCACGCGAAACCATTTTTCGAGATTCTGGTTCAGGGTAGAGCCGAGAATTGTTATTGTGTGCGTCGCCAGCGGCGTAATCGGGTCGTCATAACGCCATTCTCTTACCCGTAACTGCACTTCAAAAATATCGTTAACCGTGTCGGTAGCGCATACAAAAGCACTGAAAATGTAATTTTCCGATGGAATTACACTGTTGGCAATCTCCGCATTGGTAATGGTCTGGACCACCGCGTCGACAACGCCGGAAACAGAAGATTCGACAATAAAAGTTATGTTCATCTTGGCAACGGTTTCCGTGGGGAAATCGTTGTCGGTGAGAGTGAGGGTTCCGAGATAGGTGCCGGGGGGCACGGTGCTCCCGATGACCAGCGAAACAGACGCAGCCACAGAGCCTCCGGCTGCCAGAAAATAAGACGGAATAACAACAGATGCCGATGCTGCCGGAATCGTGAACGAAGGCCCGACAAAATCTGAAAAAGTAAAAAACAGGTCTGAATCGTTAAGGCCGGCATTCTGCACCGGAAACTGCCCGAGGTAAGTGGCACCGGCAGGCAGATTGCCCATGACAAGGTTTGCCGGCAGGTTCAATATGGTTGCCGGAACCGTTATATCCAGCAGAATGTCAGAAAATTTAAAAATGCACGTTTTTTTAAAATGTACAAGCACCAAATTAACAAAAATAGTCAGAAAATACTCATCAATAATCAAATGGAGAATTACTGGGTTTATGCAAGTCTGAAAAACTGTTAGGGTGTTTTATTAAAAAAGGCTGCGCTTTGAGCGCGTCAGTAGTAAGATAACAAAAAACAGCAGAGATGGGAGGAGTTAAGCAATGTACCCTGAAAAGATTAAATTTCCGGTATTTGGCTTGTTCTGCATGACCCTGGGCGGTTTTCTTCTGCATTATCGCGTGCACCCGCCGGCAAAAGATGCTTTTAATCTGATCGGGGTGTTGTTTCCTCTTTTCAACGCCCTGATTCTGCCGGCCATGTTCTTTTACCGCCGCACCATGACCTGGGCTTATCTGATCAACGCCACAAGCGTTGTGGTCGGCGTGGTTGTCATGACCTGGTATTCAGTCGCCAACTGGAAAGACCCGATCAGCCTCTACACGATTCTGTTCCATTCGACCCTCGCTGACAGCCTGATTCTCATGGGCAAACTGCCGCTTGCGCACTCAATTCTGCTCGACTGGATGGAATTCGACGAGGAAGCGCAAGCATGAATCAGATTACCTGCAACAACCAGACGGCCAGATGGCAAAAAATCCTGCTGTTGCTGCTTCTGACCGCTCTGTTTCTTCTGCTTGCCAGAATTGGCGCCCGCCATTACTTTCGCGAAACGGCCGTACAGCCAGGAACCTTCCCGGTAATGATCGGCCGTGTCTTTGCTCTTTGGGCCCTGGCTTTGATGCTGTTGCAACCGCTGCTGGCAATGCGCTTTCGCTTTCTAGACCGACTGTTTGGCCTTGACCGGCTGTTACATTTGCATCGAATGGCTGGTATCGTCAGCCTGACGCTGGCTTTTCTGCACCCGATGCTGATTTATGTCTCCGGCTTGAAACGTGCCGGGCCGCTTAATGCCGGGCAATGGCCTGAAGCCCTTGGGGGAATCGGCCTCGTCGGTCTGTGGCTGCTCGTAGTTTCTTCATGCTGGCGCCAGTTTCTCGAACTGAAGTATGACAGCTGGCTGAAACTGCACCGCTATACCGGACCGGTGGCTTTTCTCGCTCTGGTTCATATGTTTGCCATCGAATCGGCGATGCGCAAAGGCTGGCTGGCAGCATTCTGGCTGGTGGCACTACTTTTGTGGGCCGGGGTACTGATAGCACAGAAAAAGCTGCGTTTGGGGCGGGGCAACGCCAGCGAGGCCTTTGTGGTTGCTTCAGCCGATGTGGCGGCCGAAAACGTCTGGCGCATCGAATTGAAACCGGCCGGCGAAAATGCAGTTTTTAAATTCATTCCCGGGCAATTCGCCTTTGTCAGCTTTGAAAATGCACAGCCCGGGCCTGAAGAACACCCGTTTACCATTGCTTCGGCGCCAGCAGGAGCGACCGGTCTGCAGTTCCTTATCAAAGCGAGCGGCGACTGGACATCGCAGCTGGCCTCTGTCAGAGTCGGTGATCAGGCGCGGGTTTCTGGTCCGTTTGGTGTGTTTTCGCCCTGGCGCCATGACGTCGAAAAGCTGATTCTGATTGCCGGCGGTATCGGTATTACACCCATGCTCAGCGTCCTCAGACAACTGCGCGAAGAGAAGTCAGCCCTTCCGGTTAAACTGGTCTGGACTTTTCAGAGCCGGGCCGGGGCACCCTGCCTTGATGAAATTGCTGACCTGCGCCAGGCTCTTCCCGGCTTCGAATTTGTGGCAGTCGCCACCCGTGAGTCTTCGGTCGACGTCGAAGCGCACCGACGGCTCGACAGACAGGCACTGACGAAAATCATGCCTGAATATCAGCCTGGCACCATGGTTATGGTGTGTGGCCCGGCACCGATGATGCTCGCAATACGGCGCGACCTGACGGCCATGGGCTACCCGCCGCGGGCGATTCTCAGCGAGGAATTCGCTTTTTAACGGGTTATGAGAACTTCGCCTTAAGATGGCCGAGGAAATTCTTCAGCACCGGTGGCATGTCGGGGCTGGTCAGGCCGGCTTTGCCTGCCTGTACGGCTTTGATCAGCTGGGCGGTTTCTTCGCAGGGGTCGTCGATCGTCTGCAGAATGGCGAAGAGCATGGCCTGCATCTGCGGCAGTTTCAGCATTTCCATGAAAAAGCGGGTCGTGCCGATGAAATTCTGATTAGGCGGTAACGGGTTGTCTTCGCCGGCTCCCGGGCCAAGATTGTTGATGCGTTCCATGACCAGGCGTGGGCGCTGGCCGTAGGGCAGCTTTTTCAGCTCTTCGGGCATGATCGGGGTGCCGATCAGGTAGTCCTGTTTACCATTTTTGAAGGGGAAATCAAATCTTTCTTCGCTCGGCTGGCCTGGCAGACCGCCGACGAAGCGCACCGGCACCAGTGGCATGTCTTTTTCGATCGCCATGTCAAGAAAGATTGAACTTATGCGGGTTACCGGCTGGTTGGCAGCTGATGAACGCGTGCCTTCAACATGTACGAGCATCGAGGCTTCGGGCTTGCCGGGTTTTTTAAGATTTTCGATCAGTTCAAGCGGGTTGAGGCGATCGAAAAGCATCAGTCTGAAAGGGTGCCCGCTGCCGAGTGAATCTTCGGCAAAGGCCAGCAGAAAGGTCAGCCAGGCGTTGAGGTGGTCTGGCTTGGCTATTGCCTGAACCGGCAGGCCGGTCATGCAGTATGACAGGGTCATGAACAGTGGTGACTCAAGGCCGGTCTGATGGTTGGCAAGATACATCAGAGGTCGGGAGCTGAGATTGGTGAATGATTCGGGATTCTGCACCACAACACGACTGACAAAGGTTCCGAAAAGGGCACCGAGCAGGTCATGAAAGAAACGGTGCATCCCGGTGTGTTTGACCAGCAGGCCGCGAACCAGTTTCCAGACGAGTGAAAATTCCTGGGCGTCATTCTCAGGCAGATGGTTGAAGGGCAGATTTTGGCAGGCTCCGGCGGCATCGACAACGATGTCGGCGGCTGACAGGCGGGCAAAGCGGGCGAACTGTTCGGGCGAGGCTTGAATCTGGTTAGTCTGCGACATATTCACCTTTCGGTATTGGATTGATTAGCTACATCTGGCGGTAGTCACGGGCCAGCCCGCCTTCGCCGGTTTCTTTGTAAAGAGATGGCAGGTCGCGGCCGGTCTGCTTCATCACCTCGACCACCTTGTCGAATGATACACGATGTATGCCATCTGAAAAAGTCGAAAAAATATTGGCATCGAGAGCGCGGGCGGCAGCAAAGGCATTGCGCTCGATGCACGGAATCTGCACCAGCCCGCAGACAGGGTCGCAGGTCATGCCGAGGTGGTGTTCGAGAGCCATTTCGGCGGCGTATTCGATCTGTGCCGGGCTGCCACCAAACAACTGATTGGCGGCACCGGCCGCCATGGCGCAGGCGACACCAACTTCCCCCTGGCAGCCAACTTCGGCACCAGAGATCGAGGCATTATGCTTGACAATGTTGCCAATCAGGCCGGCGGTAGCAAGAGCCCGCAGAATACGTGTGTTGCTGAATTCACGTGAAGTCTGCAGATGGTAAAGAACCGCCGGTAGCACGCCACACGACCCGCAGGTCGGCGCCGTGACGATCTTACCGCCCGAGGCATTTTCTTCGCTTACTGCCAGCGCATACGAAAAGACCAGGCCGCGAGAACGCAGTGTCTGCGTGTAACCACTGGCGCGAACGTAGTATGAAACCGCTTTTTTTCTCAAATTCAGGGGGCCGGGTAGCGAACCCTCTTCTTCGAGGCCTCTTTTAACCGCAGCTTTCATGGTCAGCCAGACCTCTTCCAGGTAGTCCCAGATGTCGGATTCTTCACAATCCTGAACGTATTCCCAGTAGCTTTTACCCTTTTCTTCGCACCAGGTCAGCAGCTCGGTCATGGTGCTCATCGCGTAGATTTCTGAACCTTCGCCCTCTTCAACGCCGACCGGGTTACCGCTTTCATCGGCCAAAGCGCCACCACCGACACTGAAGACAGTCCAGTTTCCGAGCTCTTTACCACTCTGGTCAAGAGCTCGGAAATTCATACCGTTCGGGTGCAGGGGCAGAAAGACCTTTGGCTGCCAGAGAATTTCGGTCGGGGCATGCGGTCTGAGAACCGACAGAATGGCGACATCGGTCATGTGCCCTTTACCGGTTGCAGCAAGACTGCCATAGAGAGTAACGGCAAATGACGCAGCATCTTTGTGCCGGTCGAAAAATATTTCAGACGCCTTGAGTGGCCCCATCGTGTGGCTGCTTGACGGCCCATTACCGATTCTGAAAAGTTCTTTGAGTGATTTCATTTTTTTCCTGAAGATTTAATAGCATTTTTTTGCAAGAAAAGCCATACGCTGGCTGATTTAATCAGCTATGCTGCCGGCAGTTTTTCCGGTTGTGGTTACTGGTTCACGAAGGCAGCGCAGGCCGGTTTCTACGAGGCGATCGGCGACCACATCGAGAGTCAGAATCATGCCGGTGTGCTTTTCAATATAATACCAGTTGTGGGTTTCGAAACGATAAGAATTGCTCTCACCGGCCTGAATGACGTAATAACTGCGGCCGTCGATCGTCTCGCTGCCTTTATCCATGAAGGAGCGCGGGCACTTGCGACCGGCCGTTTTCAGGGCCATGATCAGCCCGTCGAGAGCGTCAGCGTAGCTCTTTATCTTTGTGAGCGGTGCCACCGCAGCCGGAAACGTGGCGACCCTGGCAGTATGGCTGTGCCGGCCGGGTGGTGTTCTTTTGATTCCGGCGGCAATTTTTCCGAGGTCATATCTGATTTCGGGCTCACTGATGCGGCTTATCACATCGGCAGTTATTTCGGGGCCGGCAAAGGCAAAGAACATTTCGGTGACCGGCGGGGTCGGGAAGGGTACCGGCAGGCGCTGGTCTATTCGCTGACCATTGTTTATCAGTTCAACAAAAAGGTCGGCCTTGTTGCGCATCATTTGTAAGCACATTTCTGGGCCCAATTCGGCCGTATTGGCACGCTTGTCGGCATTCATCGCGACAAACAGATAGCCCTGACGTTGCGGTTTGAGCCCGGCAGCGAACAGAGCCCGAAGCAGTTCAAGGTCGCCCCTCTGCAATGCCAGACCGATGAGATCGAACCCGAGCTGTTCAAAGCCTTTGTGTTCCTTACAGGTCATGGCATTCAAGGCTTCAAGGCATTGCGAATTCGATGCCGCTGCAAGCAGCAGTGGCAGACTCTGACTTGCGCCCGCAACTATTGCGAGCGAGATGGGATTGTAGAGCATCACCGACTGGCTGGCGTAAAATTTGAACTGGTGATCTGAACCGACTTCGTAGCACCAGGCGGTTTCCTGGTCGAGTTTGATGCCGCGCCTGATGAATTCTGCCACCGTCGCGGCATCGTCGTCGGCAATCGCTGTGAACAGGGGCTCAAGCTCTTTGTTTTCTATTGCAACAGGCAGTGCTGAAGATACTGAACTTGTATCAGAAACCGGGAGTGTTGCGGGAACTGGGTCTGCGGGCATGGCGAAATCGTCAGGAGCCGTATTTTCGAAGTCAGAAGTTTCTGATGCCTGCTGTTCAGATGTTTCCTGTTCGATTCTGACCAGTCGTTCCATGCCAAAAAAACCGACCAGAAGCACCGTAAAGCACAATACAAAACTGAGAATAAAATATTTCATGCCCGATTATACCATTCTCTTCACTGTCTGGGAATTCTAGCTGGCACAACGCAGTAATTCTCGAACCATAGACTTCTATAATAAAATTGCGAGGCGAGAAGACGGGATTGTTACGCCAGGATGGCGGTTATGGCATGGCGCAACAGGAATGTGCGCGCCATGGCCTTTTTCGGAAGCTTGTTTTGCACAGGATGTGCTTATGCAGAACCGCGCAGGATAGAGCGGTTCTGCTGAGCGAAA
>OFEK01001038.1_pt1 | contig 21170 bp, 16 predicted proteins | sample 1521131 | NCBI WGS metagenome assembly OFEK01 (sample SAMN05720209, study PRJEB24109) | activated sludge metagenome | isolation source: Anaerobic digester | place: China | collected 2015-12-16
AATGAAAAGAAATTAACTTATCATGGAGGCAGCATAATGAAGTACAGCAAAGGTGGATTTAATAAAGACTTTTACAAACAGGCTTTTAATATAGATGAAAGCATTATTGATATTTCGCAGGGTGCTGAAAAAGAGTGCAGGGAAATTTTTGAAGAGATTGACATCGCAAGAGAGTTCAACCAGTTGAAAGTGATTAAAGCCATGCAGGATAACAACTTGAGTGATTCGCATTTTGCAGGTTCAACGGGATATGGTTATGGCGACAGGGGGCGTGAGGTATTAGAGCAGGTATATGCAGATATTTTCAAGGCGGAAGACGCATTAGTAAGGCAGCAAATTGTTTCAGGAACTCATGCTCTGGCTCTTTGCCTTTTTGGAAATTTAAGACCGGGAGATGAATTGCTGGCAGCTTCCGGGAAGCCCTATGATACTCTTGAAGAGGTTATAGGAATCAGGGAGAGCGGAGAAGGTTCACTAAAAGAATTTGGTGTTACATATAAGCAGGTGGATTTATTACCTGATGGGGCTTTTAATTATGATGATATCCGAGCATCAATAAATGAAAAAACAAAAATGGTATTGGTACAGCGTTCAAGAGGATATAGCTGGAGGCAGGCTTTAAAAATTAAAGATATTGAGGATATTACAGCTTTTATTAAGAACATCAAAAAGGATATAATAGTTCTTGTGGACAATTGCTATGGTGAATTTGTAGAAAAACAGGAGCCTTTGGAGGCAGGAGCTGATATAGTTGCAGGTTCACTTATTAAAAATCCGGGAGGGGGAATAGCACCTACTGGAGGATATGTAGCAGGAAAGGAATGTTATGTAAGAAATGCTGCATGCAGATTGACTACGCCTGGTATTGGCAAGGAAGTAGGGGCATCTCTTGGGCAAAACAGATTGTTCTTTCAAGGCCTGTTTTTTGCGCCCCATGTAGTTGCCGAAAGTTTGAAAGGCGCTGTTTTTACTGCTGCTGTAATGAGAAAACTTGGATTTGAAATTTCTCCCTGTGTAAATGATGAACGTGGCGATATAATTCAGGCAATCAAGTTTAATAACCCGGAAAACCTAATACTTTTCTGTCAGGGAATACAAAAAGGGTCTCCAGTGGATTCTTATGTTACACCTGAACCATGGGACATGCCGGGCTATGACAGTCAAGTTATAATGGCTGCAGGCGGATTTATTCAGGGAGCGTCAATAGAATTAAGTGCTGATGCACCCATAAAGCCACCCTATATTGCCTATATGCAGGGCGGATTAGTATATGAACATGTTAAGCTGGGAGTTATGAATGCTTTGCAGTTGATGAAGGAAAAGAGGAAATAGTATGATCAGGTGAGGGAAATATGGATAACGGAAGACGAAATAAAAAAATACATAAAATTGTCAGAAAGACTGTAAAAAAATCGAGTGGTAATTCAAATAGGTACAAAAATAATGAAAATAAAATGGAAAGTGTTGCAAATCCTGATAAAAGCCATAGAAATGTGAGAAGGGGAACTTTTATTGTAGTTGCTTTTCTGTTTGTATATATCCCTTCATTACTTAACTGGTTTTATGGAAATAATATAGCAACCGGTATAATATATAATGGCAAAATTGAAGATTCAATTAATGTAAATGGACTAATTGTTAGAGATGAGACATTAATAAAGTCTTCTTTTGCTGGGAAATATATACCTGTAGCAGAGGAAGGGGAAAAAGTAGCTGCCGGCTCAGTTATTGCCACAGTTTTGAAAGAAACATCCTCTGGTATCCTTAGCCAGATAAACGAAATAAATAAAAAAATTATTGATGCACAAAATGATAAAAGCAAAGTAAATACAGTATTCAGCCAGGATATTTTGAAACTGGACAATGAAATTGGGCGAAAAATAAATTTACTGGTCGATGAAGTAAATAGCAATAGAATGAGCAATATTGGTAGAATACAATCGGAAATTAATGAAGTTATTCAGAGAAAAGCTGTAATAATTGGGAGCGAACAGAGTGATGATATTTATATAAAATCTTTAAAGGAACAGAGAGAAAAACTTAATAAGCAAATGGTACAAAATGTAGAGGAAAAAAAATCTAAATTTTCAGGTATTATATCTTATACAATCGATGGATATGAGGAAATCCTGAAGACTGGTGCTGTGGAAAAGATAACTCCCGACATATTTAATAAAGTAATTTCTGAAAATTTGACGAGCAGGTCCGTAGAACAGAGAGATACAGAAGCAGATAAACCCTTCGCTAAAATTATTAAAGATATGAGCTGTATGGTTGTTCTATGCCAGGATCCGAAAGATATAAGTTTTTTGAAGGAAAGTAGTGAAGCATATTTGAGGATTAATGATATCAACAAAATTTTGAAAGGAAGATTAGAATATATTTCTGATGAACAGTCGGGTAAACATATAGCTGTTTTGCAAATCGACAAGTATGCAGGTGAATTGTCAGCAATGAGGAGAATTAATGTTGATTTAATAAAATCTACATATGAAGGCCTGATAGTGCCTTTAAGGAGCCTGATTGATATTAATCTGACTGATATGACTGCAAAAATAGTTATTGTAAAAGCAAGTTACGCCAGTGTAAGGGAAGTTATAATTGAGGGTATGAACAATGAATATGCTGTTATAATAAGCGATAACAAGACTAAAAATGGGATATCGCTTTATGATACTTATGTAATAAACCCCCAAAATATCCAGGATGGTCAGGTGATAACACAATGAACGATGAAGATATTAGGAAATATAAAGAAACTCAGAACTATGAAGAATCTCAAATCTATAAGGGAATCCATGGCTCTGAAGAATATCAGAGCAACATTGAAGATAATATTAATAATATTAAAGAAAAAGTTGCAGCAGCAGCACAAAGAGCGGGGCGAAACCCTGATGAAATTAGAATTATTGCAGTAACGAAGAATGTAGAGCCTTTGAGGATACTTGAAGCTATTAATGCTGGTATTTTGGACCTGGGTGAAAATAGAGTGCAAGAATTGGTTGATAAAATTACAGTTATTAACAGAGATATTAACTGGCATATGATTGGTCATCTTCAAAAAAATAAAGTAAAATACATAATTGATAAGATAAAGATGATACATTCTTTGGATAATATTGAGCTTGCCCGGGAAATAAATGTAAGGGCTGAAAAAGTTCAAAGGGTTATTGATGTGTTGATTCAGGTTAATGTAGCTGAAGAAGAAACAAAATATGGGATATACAGACACCAGCTTATGGATTTTATTAAAGAAATAAGCAATTACAGAAATATTAGGGTTAAAGGACTCATGACCATAGCGCCTAAGGTTCAAGATCCTAATGATGTAAGGCCTGTTTTTCAAGAACTCAGGAAAATATTTATTGACATAAGCAGGAAAAACATTGATAATATAGATATGGATTTCCTGTCTATGGGGATGAGCAATGATTTCGAGGTCGCAATTGAAGAAGGTGCAAATATAATAAGAATAGGTACATCCATATTTGGAAAGAGGACAGCGTGAAACAATCAGCATTTTTTATCACATAGAAAAGTATAGACTGCCTTAAATGAGCTAAGCTTGCTTTTTACGAATGAAAAGAAGGGAGAAGTATATTATGGCAAAACTTTTTGATAAGGTATTAAATCTTGTTGGATGGGAGTTGGAAGAAGAGCCTGAAGATGGATTTGAGGAAAATGAAGAAAGTGGTCCGGAAGCATATAAACCTGATACAAATGAAGAACGGCCAAGATTTTCCTTTTCTACAAATGCCAGCAGAAAACAGCAGAGTAAAGTAGTTAATATCCATTCATCTTCCCAACTTAAGGTAGTTGTTATTCAACCACACAATTTTGAGGATGCGCAAGATATATGCAATCATTTAAAAGATAACAAACCTGTTATTGTGAATTTGGAATCAATGGAAAAAGAACCTGCTCAAAGAATAGTAGATTTTTTCTGTGGTTCTGTATACGCACTTGATGGCAGTATTTATAAGGTTTCCAGTTCAATATTTTTAATTACACCATATAATGTTGATGTAATGGGAGAATTTAAGGACGAGCTTAAAAATAAAGGTGTATTTCCCTGGATGAAATAATGGAGGATAATAATAGTGGGAACAATTTATCAGGCAATAGATTATCTTTTAGTATTTATACAATATGCAATTTTTGCAAGGGTAATAATATCATGGATACCTATACCGAGGGATAACAAATTTATCCGGCTTTTGTATCAGGTTACCGAGCCTGTTTTGGCGCCGTTAAGGGGAATAATTGAAAGATCCGCTCTTGGAAAAAACATGATGTTTGATTTTTCTCCGGTCTTGGCTTTTTTAATAATAGGTTTATTGAGAAATATTATTAGAAGCATGATGTTCCGTGCATCTATTTTTTGAGGTGATAAAGTTTTTCAGAAATCAATAAATTTCTGAAAAACTAATGCGCATGTGCAAATTTTTTGCACAAGAATTTTAAAAAAAATAAATTGCACGCGCGGCTAAAATGAATTTAAGCCCATAAAAACTTTTTTAATCAAAAAAAGTTTTGTTCCTGCAAGGGCGAATTCATTTCGCACGTAGCAGGAATGGAGCTTAGTATGAATTATACTCCCAATGATTTGCAAAACATAGCATTTAAAAAGACTATAATGGGTTATAGTGAAGACGAAGTTAATCAGGTACTGGACAGGGTAATAGAAGATTATAATGCTTACATAAGGGAAAACCTGGAAATAAAAGACAAGCTTGCATTACTGAATGAAGGTATTCAACATTATAAAAGCATTGAGGAATCATTGCAGAATGCTCTTCTTGTTGCTCAAAAAACAGGAGAGGAAATTAAGAAGAATTCCTATGAAAAAGCTGAAAATATCATTAAGGAAGCTGAAATTAAAGCTCAGAGAATGGTAAATGATGCTAACCAGGAAGTAATGAAAATCAAGTTTGAGTACGAGGAAATGCGAAAGAAGCTGTATTTATTTAAGTCGAAATCAGAATCGCTTTTATTGTCACAGCTTGAGATTTTAAAGCAAATGTTTGAGGATGATTAAAAGGCTTAATAATCTGCCCCTTGACAGCTGTATACCTGATGATATATAATTTTCATAATTTAATGTTAGCTAAAAACTATGACTGGAAAGAGTAAAAGGCAGTAAACCTTTAAAGAGAGCAGGTGCTGGTGGAAACCCTGTAAGGCTTGTCTTTGAAAATCATCCATGAGTTGCTGACTGAAATTATTACATTTGTAATGTATGTGAAAGTAAGGTAAGCCGGCAAAAACCGTTAAAAAAAGAAGTGATTATGATACCATAGTCATAATAATTTGGGTGGTACCGCGTGAGATAATGCCCTCTCGTCCCTATGCAGGATGAGAGGGTTTTTGATTTTTTATTAAAATAGCAATGTATCTATTGCATATGAAAATATAAATTATCTAAATGAAGGAGGATTTATAAGTTGTATAAGAAAGTATCAACAAGCTTAAACTTTGTAGAAAGAGAAAAAGAAGTCCTGGAGTTCTGGAAGGAACATAAAGTATTTGAGAAGAGTATCGAAAAGAGGAAAGAAGGGCCTACCTTCACTTTTTACGATGGACCGCCAACAGCAAATGGAAAGCCTCATATTGGACATATACTAACAAGAGTAATTAAGGATATAATACCAAGATACAAGACAATGAAAGGTTATAAGGTTCTTAGAAAAGCAGGATGGGATACTCATGGACTGCCTGTAGAGCTGGAGGTTGAAAAGCTGCTTGGAATAGACGGTAAACCCCAAATAGAAAAATATGGTGTAGAACCGTTCATTCAGAAGTGTAAGGAAAGTGTATGGAAATATGAGAGTGAATGGAGAAAGATGAGTGACAGAGTAGGCTTCTGGGCAGATATGGATAACCCATATGTGACTTATCATAATACCTATATTGAGTCTGTATGGTGGGCATTAAAGCAAATATGGGATAAGGGCCTTATATATAAAGGGCATAAAATTGTTCCTTATTGTCCCCGCTGTGGAACTTCCCTTTCAAGTCACGAAGTTGCCCAGGGCTATAAGGATGTTAAAGAACCATCTATTTATGTAAAATTCCATGTAAAAGGGCAGCCGGGAGTTTTTTTCCTGGCATGGACTACAACCCCATGGACATTGCCTTCAAATACAGGTCTTACTGTAAATCCTGCAGAAACCTATGTTAAAGCAAAATGTGGAGAAGAAACCTATATTCTGGCAGAAGCTCTTGCAGAAAGTGTATTGGAAGAGAAATATGAAATACTAGATAAGGAAAAAGGCAATGAGCTTGTCGGGATGGAGTATGAACCATTGTTTGATTTTGCACTGGATACCCTGGAAAAAAAGGCATACTTTGTAGTAGCTGATGATTTCGTTACGCTTACGGATGGTACCGGTATTGTTCATACTGCACCTGCTTTTGGTGAAGATGATGCCAGAGTAGGCCGGAAATATGACCTTCCATTTGTTCAACTTGTTAATGAGCAGGGCAGGTTTGTTGATTCTGTAACCCCATGGAAAGATGTGTTTGTAAAAGATGCAGACCCGGAGATAATAAAGAATCTGGATGGGAGAAACCTGCTTTATAAATCCATTGATTATGAACACTCATATCCTTTTTGCTGGAGATGTGATACACCTTTACTCTATTATGCAAGGAGTACCTGGTATATAAAGACAACTGATATTAAGGAAAATATGCTCCGGAATAATCAAAAGATTAATTGGCTCCCAGAAAATATCAGAGACGGCAGATTTGGCAATTTCCTTGAAAGCAATATTGATTGGGCTTTAAGCCGTGAAAGGTATTGGGGCACACCCCTTCCCATATGGGAATGTGAATGCGGACACAGGCACATGATTGGCAGCATAGCAGAATTGAAGGAAATGGGCGAAAATGTTCCAGATGATATTGAACTTCACAAGCCATATATAGATAATGTTTTCCTTAAGTGCCCAAAATGCGGTTCCAATAAAATGAGAAGAGTTTCCGAAGTAATTGACTGCTGGTTTGATTCTGGTGCAATGCCATTTGCCCAATGGCATTATCCTTTTGAAAACAAAGAGCTGTTTGATGAAAATTTCCCTGCGGACTTTATAAGTGAAGCTCTTGACCAAACCAGGGGATGGTTCTATACTCTGCATGCTATATCAACACTCCTCTTTGATGAGCCTGCATATAAGAACTGTATTGTACTAGGATTGGTTCAGGATAAGGACGGACAGAAAATGAGCAAGCATAAGGGTAATGTTGTTGACCCATGGACTGTACTCGACAAACAGGGTGCAGATGCAATACGCTGGTATTTTTATACTGGAAGTGCCCCCTGGCTTCCCAGCCGCTTTTATGAAGATGCAGTAAACGAAGCGCAGAGAAAATTCATGGGTACATTATGGAATACCTATGCATTCTATATACTGTACGCCAATATTGATAAATTCGACCCAACAAAATATAAGCTGGAATATGACAAGCTATCAGTTATGGATAAATGGGTTTTGTCAAGATTGCATTCACTGATAAAAAATGTTGACAAAAGCTTGGAAAATTACCGTATTACTGAAGCAGGGAGAGCTATCCAGGAATTTACTGATGATTTAAGCAATTGGTATGTAAGAAGAAGCAGAGAACGTTTCTGGGGCAATGGAATGGAACAGGACAAAATAAATGCCTATATGACTCTTTATACAGTACTTGATACATTAATAAAGGTATCAGCACCATTTGTTCCGTTTATGGCTGAGGAAATTTATCAGAACCTGGTTGGAAGTATTGATGCATGTGCACCGGAAAGTATTCATTTGTGTAATTTCCCTAAATACAAGGAAGAGTATATTAATGAAGAACTCGAAAAGAATATGGCTCTTGTTTTGAAGATTGTTGTCCTTGGTCGTGCAGGAAGGAATACCGCTAATATAAAAACAAGGCAGCCTATTGGTAAAATGTATGTAAAAGCTGATTCCCAGCTACCGGATATGTATATGGATGTTGTTAAAGATGAACTGAATGTAAAGGAAGTAGTTTTCACTGATGATACTAAGGGATTTACGCAATACAAGCTTAAACCCCAATTGAAAACAGTTGGACCCAAATATGGAAAACTAGTGGGAAAGATCGGGAAGGCCTTAAATGAAGCTGATGGCTTTGAAGTAGTGAAAACATTTGAAGATGGCAATATGTATTCATTTGATATTGATGGAGAAGAAGTTGAACTATCTGAGGGTGATGTTCTTGTTGAAGTAAGTCAAAAGGAAGGATTTATTTCTACAAACGAGAACAATGTTACTGTAGTATTGGATACAAATCTGACTCCTGAACTAATTGAGGAAGGATTTGTAAGAGAGATTATCAGCAAGGTTCAGACCATGAGAAAGGAAGCAGGCTTTGAAGTGGAAGACAGAATAAAATTCTTCTACAGCAATAATGCAAAAATTGTTGAAATAATTGAGAAAAATAAGGAACTTATTGCAGAGGAGGTCCTTGGAAACCAATTAAATGAAGGTGAGGGATGTTGCGGAGCATACAGCAAAGAGTGGAATATAAACGGAGAAAATGTTGAGTTTGCTGTAGCGAGATAAATATTGGAAGTGAGAAATTGGAAGTAAGAGGTGAGAAGTTGGAAGTTAGAAGCTAGAGGCTGGGAGTCTGCTCGGAAAGTCTGAGCTATCAAAGCGGACTGCACGAGTCCGCTTTTTTGAGTAGACTTATAGAGATTAGAAGTGGCTAGTGGTAAGCGGCAAGTGACAAGTTAGGAGTGTTGGTTTTGAACAGTTTAAAAATAGGACTGGGGGATAGGAGTTATCCCATATATATAACTACAGATTACAGCTTCATTGGAGAATGTCTTAAAAAAGCAGGAATTGACGGTAAATTGGTTGTAATAACAGATCATAATGTTGATAAATATCAGTCTGCAGACTTTATGCGAGTATTGCAGACTTCAGGTTATTCAGCTGAGAAGTATGTCCTTGAGCCAGGAGAAAACAGCAAAAAACTTGGAACTTTAGAAAGTATATACAGATATTTAATCAGAATGAAGCTGGATCGTAAATCTGCACTTATAGCTTTTGGCGGCGGAGTTGTAGGTGATATTACAGGATTTGCCGCTTCTACATACCTAAGGGGTATTGACTTCATTCAGGTGCCGACTACCTTGCTGGCTCAAGCAGATAGCAGCGTAGGGGGAAAGACTGGAATAGATTTTGAGGGAGCAAAGAATATTATTGGATCTTTTTATCAACCCAGACTGGTTTATATCAATGTAAATTCTTTAAGGACACTTCCTGTAAGAGAAATGAGGGCTGGATTGGCTGAGGTAATAAAACATGGAGTTATTCAGGACAGAAAGTTTTTTTATTATATCCATAATAACATCGATAAAATATTCAATTATGATGAAGAAGTACTTAAATATATGAGTAAAATTAACTGTTCAATTAAAGGGAATGTAGTTGAGCAGGATGAAAAGGAAAACGATATGAGAGCGGTACTGAATTTCGGACATACTATAGGGCATGCTATAGAAAGTGTTTCCAAATTCACGTTCCTGCATGGAGAGTGTGTATCAGTAGGAATGATAGGATCCTGCAAAATGTCACAGTACATGGGTATGATTAGTGAAAACGTGACGACCCATATTGCAGAAACTTTAAAAAAAGCAGGGCTGCCTGTAAAGGTAAATGGTATTGACAGAGAAATAGTTTATCAGACACTATTTTATGATAAAAAAATTAAAAAAGGCAAGCTCTTATTTATTCTGCCAAAAGATATCGGTGAAGTTGTTCAGCGTTTTGTAGATGATGAAGATCTTATAAAAAGAGTTCTATCAGAAGTAATTGAATAATCATATAATATAGTCATGATGCTAACAAATATAAACAATTAATGTAATAAATACCAAAATACTGTTGACTGCTCTTAAAATATATGGTAAAATAAAGAAAACAAAGGAGGTCTCTGTCATGGAAGATAAAACATTTGAATTAATGACCAAATTATATAGTGAAGTAACTTCACAAATGGAAACAATGAACACCAGGTTGGCTGACATGGATACCAAGCTGGCTGACATGGATACCAGACTGAGTGACATGGATACCAGGCTGAGTGACATGGATAGGAAACTGGATACTAAAGCAGACAAGCATGATATAATAAGACTGGAAAATAAAATGCATAATGATATTAGCGCTTTATATGATGGTTATAAACAGACATATGAAAAAATTGAAATACTAGAAAAAAAGGTAGATGGTATTTCTGATAAAGTTGAAAAACAGGAGGTCGAGATTAAGGTAATTAAAGGCGGAAAGCAAGCTAAAGCTAAATACCACCCTGATGATGCAAATAATTTCTAAAGAACCATCAAGAGTGGCATATAACATTAATTCTGTTTACTTAATATCTAATCATATTACATCTTAAGTTCCGGTAAATTAGTATCAAAGGGCGGATAAACTACTCCTTTATCTGTTATTATTGCAGTTATATACTTATTGGGTGTAACATCAAAAGCCGGGTTTCTTACCTTAACTCCTACAGGTGCAATAGGAATTCCTTTTATATGGGTTACTTCCTCAGCGTTTCTTTCTTCTATGGGAATGCTTTCCCCTGTTTTTATTGAAAAATCAATTGTTGATACAGGCGCTGCCACATAAAAAGGTATATCATTTTCTTTAGCAAGAACGGAAAGAGAATAGGTGCCAATTTTGTTTGCCGTATCTCCATTAACTGCAATACGATCTGCACCTACAATTATGCAATCAATTAAGCCTTCTTTCATGAAATGACCTGCCATATTATCGCATATGAGGGTGACAGGTATGCCATCCTGCATAAGTTCCCAAGCCGTCAGTCTGGCACCTTGAAGATAGGGCCTGGTTTCATCAGCGAACACCTGTATTTTTTTACCTGATTCATGTGCTGCTCTAATAACGCCAAGGGCTGTTCCATAGTCACATGTTGCCAGAGCACCTGCATTGCAATGTGTAAGAACTGTTGACTCTTCTTTAATTAACGATTTTCCATAACGGCCAATTCTCTTATTTGTTTCAACATCCTCCTGATCCATTAGGCAGGCTTCATTCATAATAACACTTTTTATTTCATCAATTGCTTTATTTTTATTTACAAGAGCTTTTTTATATACTCTATCAATCGCCCAGAATAAGTTTACTGCAGTAGGACGGGTTTTACTTATGGTATCACATATATTTTTAAGCTCACCAAAGAAAACATCCTTTGAATCTGTATCTATAGACAGGGCGCCTATAGCTGTCCCATAGGCTGCTGATACCCCAATAGCAGGTGCTCCCCTGACAATCATATCTTTGATAGCTTTTGCAGCATCATTATAAGTTCTGCATTCTACCCAGACAACTTCCCCCGGAAGCCTTGTCTGATCAATCAGTTTTAGGACTCCGTCCTTATATTCCAATGGTCGCATGCTATTCCTCCCCACAATTGCAATTGCAATGCACCAAATCTATCTTTTTAATCATTTCAAATAACATTTTTTTAACTTTTTCATTGTTTGCATCAAAAACTTTTAAAACCTCTTCATGGGTAACAGGTTTAATGTCATCATGTCCTTCCAGACCTGCATCATAATCAGTTATTAATGCAATATTCGCATAACATATTCCAAGTTCTTTAGCCAGATAGCATTCAGGGTATTGGGTCATGTTTATTACTTCCCACCCCATTTTGCTGAACCAGCGGCTTTCTGCAACAGTAGAAAATCTTGGACCTTGAATTACAACAACAGTTCCTTTTTCATGAATAGTAATACCGATATTCTTTCCTGTTTCAATTGCAAGTTTTCTGAGCTCCGGGCAATAAGGGTATGCAGCACTTGGATGCTTTGTTTCCGGACCGTCAAAAAAGGTGTCTTTACGGCCGCTTGTCCTGTCAATAAACTGGTCGGAAATCACGAAATCCCCCGGTTTTATATAGGGTTGCAAACTTCCTGCGGCAGTAGGCGCAATTATTTTCTTTACGCCAAGCTTCTTCATTGCGTATAAATTTGCTCTATATGGTATCATGTGAGGGGGATACTGATGATTTTTCCCGTGACGGGGCAGAAACGCTATTCTTTTACCCTCGTAAACAGCCACGGCAATAGAATCACTGGGACTACCATATGGAGTATCTAATTTAATTTCTTCAACTTTGTCAAGAAATGAATAAAAACCTGAACCACCGAAAACGCCAATGTCAGCTCTTAATTCCATAAAATACCTCCCAAATTCATAGTATATAAGATATTGTACCCCAATTTCAGTAAAAATCAAGGATGATGTGAAAGATGGGGTGCATTTACTGAATTTGAAGAAATATTTACCAGGGGCTGTCGTTACAGTGCTTAGAGCCTTTAAATTCAGCTACGGGCAAAATCAAACTCACAAAATAATCTGAATAAAAGAATTGTAATTATTTTGTTCAAACACTGATTTTGCTCTTCCTCCACTCAGATTAAAAGGCTCTACAGCACTTTCACTTATGCCCCTTACCAATATTTTCTTCAAATAAATTAAATGCACCCCTTAAGGATGTATGCATTAATAATTTTATACAAAATGGATACTATACACTATATGTGAACACTGTAATGGAGGGAAATAATACAATGAAAAATATAGATTTTTTTAAAAATAAATTAAAGGAATTTGGCAAGAATGCTGAAGAAACCATAAAGACCATGAATGAAAATAGAACAGCTGATCAGGAGGCAAACTATCCAACTGAACTATCAAATTATGATAATCATCCTGCAGATACAAGCACGCAGTTATATACACTGGGCTTAAATAATGCTTTAATGATTCATCAGGAGAATCTCCTTGGAGAGGTGCGTAATGCATTAGAGAAAATTGAGAATGGGGCATACGGATCATGTGAATTATGTGGAAAGGAAATTGATGAAAACAGGCTTAAGGCTATTCCATATACACGTTTATGCCTAGAATGTGAGGAAGAAAAAAGACCTGATCAGGAGATAATAAGGAACATGCGTCCAAATGAGGAATTGGTGCTTGATGCCCCTATGGGAAGAAAATACTTAAATAAGCAGGAAGATGACGAATATGAAGGTCTGGATATACTTAACGATCTTATGAAATACGGTTCTTCCGACACTCCGCAGGATATGGGCGGTTATCACGATTATGAAGATTTTTATACAAACAAAACAGATAAACAGGGTATTGTGGATGATATGGATCAGGTATCCAATGAGGAATATAAAAAGAATTTGGAGTAGTACGATTAAAAATGAGTACTTGATTTTCTCTGCAAAAGCGAGTATAATTATTACCAGATGATAATACCTGATAACATTATATTTAATATATTATCATATAATATTAATGAAAACTTTTTATTATGCAAATAGCGGGGGAGAAGTGAGAATGGTGAAAAAGGCTGCAGGCATTAATATTTCGGATAAAAATGGATTACGGGTTGTTGAAGGTCTTGGATATTATAAACCCAATGAGATAAACGACCTGCGGGATGTTATAAAGGACAGCACTATCAAGTATGGGAATTTAATAGGTTTCAAATTTAAAGATAAGAACGGTATAATTACAGGACGGACATATGCGCAATTTGATAAAGATATTGATTATCTTGGCACTGCTCTTATTTCACTTGGACTGAAAGGAACACATATATCAATTATTAGTGAGAACAGGTATGAGTGGGGTGTATGCTATTTTTCAGTTGTTAATGGGACAGGAGTAGTTGTTCCCTTAGATAAATATCTTCCTCAAAATGAAGTTGAAAACCTTATTATAAGGGGCAAGGTTGACGCTGTTTTCTATAGTCCTGCCTATCATAATATGATGATGACTATTGCAAAGTCGAACAACAGAGTTAAATACTATATTTGCATGGAGAGTATTTCTGCTGAAGGAGATTCCAGATTTCTTACATTACCTGATCTCATAAAAAAAGGAAAGGTTTTGTTTGAAAATGGAAACCGGTCATTTACAAATGCTCCAATTGACAGAAGTAATATGTCTATATTGCTATTTACATCAGGTACTACGAATTTATCAAAGGGTGTAATGCTCTCTCATTCAAACATAGTCAGTAATATCAAAGCAATTTCATCTGTTATTCATGCAGGGCCTGGTGATGTACACCTGTCATTATTGCCATTGCATCACACATTTGAAAACACTGCAGGACTAATCTATATGGTGTATAGAGGGGTATGTATAGCTTATTGTGATGGAATAAGATATATAGCACAGAACCTTAAGGAATATAATGTTACTCTCCTGGTAGCAGTTCCTGCTATATTGGAAGCTATTTACCGGAGAATGAGGGAAGGAATTAAAAAATCAGGAAAAGAAAAAATATTTAATATGATGGTTAAAATCTCGGATGCGTTAAGAACTGCTGGCATTGATATAAGAAGAAAACTTTTTAGAAGTGTATTTGAACAGATAGGGCCGGGCTTAAGACTGGCAGTTTCAGGTGCTGCTCCCTTAGATCCGGATGTGGTTATCGGATTTGAAAAAATAGGGCTTTATCTGCTTCAAGGTTATGGTCTCACAGAGACATCTCCTGTTATATGTGCAAACAATGATTTTGCCAGTAAACCTGGCACTGTAGGGCACCCTCTGGGTGGAATTGAGGTAGCCATAGATTCTCCTGATGAAAATGGAATGGGAGAAATTATCACCCGGGGCGGCAATGTAATGCTGGGTTATTATGAAGATCCTGATACTACGGCACAGGTCATGTATAAAGATGGTTGGTTCAGAACCGGTGATCTGGGAATTGTTGATGACAATGGTTTTTTAAAAATAACGGGCCGAGCCAAGACCATGATTGTATTTACAAATGGTAAAAAAGCATTCCCGGAGGAATACGAGGTATTGCTCAACAATATTCCGGGAGTAAAGGATTCTTTTGTTTGGGGCAACAGGGCTTTTGATGGGGGTATTCAGGTATGTGCAAAAATTGTAGTTGATAAGGAGAACCTTCCTGCCTTAACAGAAGATACACATTCGAAATTCGCAGATGATACAACGCTTGAAACAAAACTGGCAGCATATTTTAATAATGCTATAAAAGAAATAAATAAAAATGTACCTCAGTATAAAATTATCCGGTATTTTGTTATGACCTATGAAGATCTTATTAAAACAACTACCTTAAAAATTAAAAGACATATTGAGTATGAAAATACCATGAAAGTACTTGATAAATCAGGACTTGGTATGAGAAAAGCCTCAGGCTTGCTTATAGATGAGCTTAAATATAGATAACGTACAAAAGAAACTACATTTGCCTGCAAAAGCAGGCATTATTTTTTTTAAATATTCATTTGTATCTTTTAAATAGCTCTGGTAAAATATAATAGATATAATCTGGCATTCAAAGCAACAATATACGGATTATTCAAATAGTTATTTATTATTAGTTTATTATAGAGGGACAGATAAATGAATGAAAAAACCTTGAAAGTTTTAGAATTTGATAAAATTATAAATCAACTTGCCGGTTTTACAGCTTCCCAGCTGGGCAGAGAAATAGCTGAGAGCCTTATGCCTTCCAATGACATGACTGTTGTTGCAGACAGGCTGAGGGAAACTGATGACGGGGTCAGCTTTATATTGAGGAGAGGCAATCCTTCTTTGGGTGGGATCCGTGATATAAGGGACAGTTTGAAAAGGGTGGATATGGGGGCTGTTCTAAACATGGGAGATCTATTAAGAGTTGCTGATGTACTGAGACTGTGCAGAAACTTGAAAAGCCATGCTGCAGGTGATAGAAAAGTCGATGAAGAGAATAATGTAATTTTTGGGTTTATTGACTGCCTTGAAGCAAATAAGAGAATTGAGGATAAGATAAGTTATTCAATTGTAAGTGAAGAAGAAATGGCAGACGATGCAAGCCCTACTTTGAACAGTATAAGAAGACAAATAAGAGAACGTCAGGAATCAATTAAGGAAAAGTTGAATGGAATAATAAAATCACCCCATTACCAGAAATATATGCAGGATCCTATCGTTACTATAAGAGCAGGACGATATGTAGTTCCTGTAAAGCAGGAATATCGTAATGAGGTTCCGGGACTGGTTCATGATTCATCGGCAAGCGGTGCAACTATGTTCATAGAGCCTATGGCTGTTGTAGAAGCAAATAACAGTATAAAACAGCTGCAGATCAAAGAGCAAGCTGAGATTGAACGGATACTGGCTGAACTTACAGAGGATGTAGCTGGTATATTGCCTCAATTAAAGACAGATATGTCCATACTTGCAAAGCTTGATTTTATACTTGCAAAAGCTAATTTAAGTCTAAAGTATAACGGCGTTTCTCCAAAGTTAAATACTGATGGCTGTATTATGATAAGAAAAGGAAGACACCCCCTGTTGAATGCTGAAACTGTTGTTCCTATTGATTTTTGGGTGGGAGAAAGGTTCACGTCACTTATTGTAACAGGACCTAATACGGGAGGAAAAACAGTAACTTTAAAAACTGTAGGGTTATTTGCTCTTATGACCCAGGCGGGACTAAATATACCTGCAGGAGATAACACGGAGATTTGTGTATTTAATAAAATTTTTGCAGATATAGGTGATGAACAGAGTATTGAGCAGAGTTTGAGTACGTTTTCCTCACATATGACCAATATAGTCAAAATACTGGAAAATGCAGATAGTCAATCTCTTGTTCTTTTAGATGAACTGGGAGCCGGGACTGATCCTACAGAAGGTGCAGCCCTTGCAATGGCAATACTTGAGGAGCTGCATGAAAAGCGGGCAATTACCGTTGCAACAACACATTACAGTGAATTAAAAATTTACGCTATGACTTCCGAACATGTTGAAAATGCCAGCTGCGAGTTTGATGTAGAGACTCTGAGACCTACCTACAGACTGCTGATAGGTGTACCGGGCAAGAGTAATGCTTTTGCAATCTCAAAAAGACTTGGGCTTCAGGAAGAGGTGCTTGACAGGGCCAGGGATTATCTTACCCAGGAAGATATAAGGTTTGAGGATGTACTCTTGTCTATGGAGAAGGACCGTACAAAGGCTGAAACAGAAAGGGTAAAAGCTGAAGCTTTAAGGCTTGAGATTGAGAAACTGAAAAATGAACTGGAAGAACAGAAAAGGAAGATCAGCTCTGAAAAGGATAAAATCATCAGAGAAGCAAGGGAAGAGTCCAAACGAATTATAACGGGGGCAAAGGCAGAAGCTGAAGCTGTTATTGAAGAAGTAAAAAGAATTGAGAAGGACCGGCAAAATGTCCATAAAAGCAGAGCTTTAGAAGAAATCAAACAAAAACTCAGGAATAAAGTCAATAAAATAGATGAGTCTCTTGTGGAAACCATAATGCCGAGACAGAGTTATGTAAAGCCTCCTGAGAATCTTAAGCCGGGGGATACGGTACTTATTGTCAACCTGGGTCAGAAGGGTATAGTAATAGAGCCTCCCGGAGCTAATGGTGAAGCCATAATCCAGGCAGGGATAATGAAGATAAATGTTCATGTTACCAATTTAAAACTTGTAGATGAACAAAAAATTGAAATAGAAAAAGTTGGTGCAGGGGAAATAGGCAGAGCAAAAGCCATGAATATATCAACAGAGATTGATTTAAGAGGGTTTAACCTTGATGATGCTATTGATAGTGTCGATAAATACCTGGATGATGCCAGCATGACAGGACTGAAATCAGTAACCTTGATTCACGGCAAGGGGACAGGTATACTGCGAGCAGGTATTCACAGGCATCTGAGGACCCATCCTCATGTACAATCCTTCAGGCTTGGTAAATTTGGTGAGGGAGAAACCGGGGTCACTGTTGTTGAACTAAAAAGTTGACAACCTGACACCAATAATTTAAAATAAGATTTGTTTTTAAAATTACGCTAAGAATATTTTGCAGACAATACAGGCAATAAATTATTAACATACAAAACTGTACAAATACTAAGTTAAAACTACACAAGTGCTAAACTTAAAAAGAAGAGGGATAATATTGTGATAAAAGTTAGAGACGACATAAGAAATGTAGCAATAATTGCTCATGTGGACCATGGAAAAACAACATTGGTTGACGGGATGCTTAGGCAGAGCGGAATATTTAGGGAAAATGAACGTTTACAGGAACGAGTAATGGATTCAAACGACTTGGAAAGAGAACGTGGAATAACTATATTGGCTAAAAATACTGCGGTGGTATATAAAGGAGTTAGAATAAACATAATCGACACACCGGGTCATGCTGATTTTGGAGGAGAAGTTGAAAGAACGCTTAAAATGGTTGATGGTGTTCTTCTTCTGGTTGATGCATTTGATGGACCAATGCCTCAAACCAGATTCGTTTTGAAAAAGGCGTTACAGATGAATTTAAAGCCGATTGTAGTTATCAATAAAATAGACAGACCTGGTGCAAGGCCTCTTGAAGTAGTAGATCAGGTTTTGGAATTATTTATTGAGCTGGGAGCTGATGATGGGCAGATTGATTTCCCTATAGTATATGCAGCTGCAAGAGATGGTATAGCTATACTTGACCTGAACGATGAAAGAGTAGATCTTGAACCTTTGTTTAAGGTAATACTTGATAAGGTTCCTGCTCCAAAAGGTGATACTGAAGGTTCATTACAAATGCTGGTGTCCAGCATCGATTATAACGAATATACCGGACGTGTAGCCATAGGACGTATTGAAAGGGGAAAAATCAAATGGGGTCAGCAGGCTGTTATATGTAAAAAGGATGGTACTAAACAGGAAAGTAAGCTTAGCAGGGTATATATTTTTGAAGGGTTAAAGAAAATTGAATGTTCAGAAGCTGCTGTAGGTGATATAGTGGCAGTACCCGGATTGGAAGGCATCAATATTGGAGAAACAATATGTGATTTGGATAATCCTGAGCCTCTTCCTTTTATTAATATTGACGAGCCTACGGTATCTATGACTTTTCTGGTTAACAACAGTCCATTCGCTGGACGGGAAGGCACTTATGTAACTTCAAGGCATTTAAGAGACAGGCTGTTCCGTGAACTGGAAAATGACGTTAGTTTGAGGGTTGAAGAAACTGATACACCTGATGCATTTAATATTTCAGGGAGAGGCGAACTGCATCTTTCAATACTGATAGAAACCATGAGAAGACAGGGATATGAGTTTCAGGTTTCAAAACCAAGAGTAATAATGAAGGAAATAGAAGGAGTATTACATGAACCTATAGAATATCTATTAATTGACGTGCAGGAAGATTACATGGGTATGGTTATGGAAAAGATTGGACCAAGAAAGGCTGAAATGGTGAATATGCATTCAGCCAATGAAGGCTATATGCGGCTTGAATTTAAAATACCTGCAAGGGGATTGATAGGATACCGTTCAGAGTTTTTAACAGACACAAAGGGAAATGGTATTATGAATCATGTCTTTTATGGATATGAACCATATAAAGGAGATTTGCAGGTTAGGCCAAGAGGCTCTATAATTGCCTGGGAAGAAGGGGAATCTATAACATATGGGTTATATAATGCCCAGGAAAGGGGAACCCTGTTTATAGGTCCTGGAGTAAAAGTATATGAAGGAATGGTGGTCGGAGAAAACTCACGTCCTGAAGATATTGTAGTTAATGTATGCAAGAAAAAACATGTAACCAATATGCGGGCCTCAGGTTCCGATGAAGCCTTGAGACTGACTACACCAAAGGTTTTATCTCTTGAACAGGCTCTTGAATTTATCTCCGATGATGAGTTGGTTGAAATTACTCCTAAAAATATAAGATTAAGAAAAAAGATACTTGATACAGAACAGAGGGCAAAAGCCAGAAGCAAGGGATAAAATTAATAGGTGAAGAACAAGACCTGTAAGTAAAGGGTGATGGTGGTTTTATGAAAAAATCAATTATCAGGTGGTCTATAGCTGTCTTAATGCTGGCTATAGTATTTGGATGTGGATATGCGACATATTCATATATTGTAAAAAACTACAGTGCAGTAAGTACAATACAGCAGATATTGCTGGAAGATCAATTATTAATTGAAATACCCACGGGTTCAGGAACAGAAGCTATAGCAAATATTCTAAATAAAGAAGGTGTAATTAAAAACGCTTTCATTTTTAGAATGCTGTCTAGAGTAAACGGTTACGATGGTACTTACAGGTCAGGAGTTCATGCAATTGATAAAAATACAAACTATAATTCATTAAAAGGGTATGACATCCTTATGGAAATTATGTCAGGCAGTCCATTGAACTTTGTTGGAGTTAGAGTTATGATACCTGAGGGGTATAATAATAGTCAAATAATAGAGCTGCTTGAAAAAGCAAACCTTGCAAATAAAAAGAACTTTATTGCAGCGGAGAAAAGCGTAAAATTTGATTTTAAGTTTTTGAAAAATTTGCCTGAAAGAGAAAACAGGCTTGAAGGATATTTGTTTCCTGATACCTATGAATTTGATCCCAAGTCAGGAGAAAAAGAAATAATTCATAAAATGCTTAAAAACTTTGATACAAAATTTAAACCTGAGTATTATATACGAGCTGAAGAATTAAATATGTCGGTGGATGATATAATTATTCTAGCTTCAATTATTGAAAGAGAAGCAAAAGTAGCTGAAGAAAGACCTATAATTGCAGGAGTATTTTACAACAGGTTGCGAAGCAAAAACGGTTCTTTAAGGAAACTTCAGTCTTGCGCCACAGTTCAATATGTTCTATACAAAAGAGAAGGTAAAATGAAAGAAATAATAAGTATAGAGGATGAGAAAATAGAAGACCCATATAATACTTATTTATATGAGGGACTGCCCCCAGGGCCTATTTGCAACCCGGGACAGGAATCTATTGAAGCAGCCCTTTATCCTAAAGAACATGATTATTTGTATTTCGCCTTAAAGAGAGATGGTACAGGTGAGCATTATTTTACAAAGACTTACACTGAGCACCTGGGAGCACAGCTTAAGGCTCAGTTGAATGCTAAATAAATGTAAAAATGTGTGTATCTGGGTGCATTTATTAAAAGTGAAGAAATAGATTGAATGCACCCGGTATGCCTGGCACCACCTGTATTTTGCCGAAATATACGGTAATTAAATAAAAAAGAAGGTCATTTGGTATTATGATCTGTTATGATTATATAAATAAATATATAAGAGATACAATAAAAAAAGATGAAGGCATTTTACTGGAACT
>OFEK01001041.1_pt1 | contig 21091 bp, 27 predicted proteins | sample 1521131 | NCBI WGS metagenome assembly OFEK01 (sample SAMN05720209, study PRJEB24109) | activated sludge metagenome | isolation source: Anaerobic digester | place: China | collected 2015-12-16
GGATTTGGTTTCCCATCTGCCGAATCACAGTCTGCCTTTAGCTGGGCTACGTATGGGAGAACGCATGGCGTACTTAAAAAAACTTCTGAATGATTCAACTGAGCATATCCCGAATACAATGTGTGACCGCTTGCATAAGCTGTTTTGCTCAATGCCCCGTTATACCTGGGAACAGATCCGAGAGGTTCCGTTTACCAACGGGATTTACATAATCTTTGAAAATGGCGAGCAGTATCGCGGAATGGAGCGTATTGTACGGGTGGGAACGCACACTTCCCCTGACCGTTTGAAAACTCGGTTGTTAAACCATTTTGTTAATGAAAATCATGATGGCAGCATTTTCAGAAAGAACATAGGTAAGGCTATTCTAAACGCTCATTGTGATCCGTACCTGGCAAACTGGACAATAGACACATCTAAACCTGAAAATCGTGCTTATTTGAATGTTGATAAAAATGCAGACACAGAGCGTAGGGTCAGCAAATTCCTACGGGAGAATTTCACCTTTACCGTTTTCCAAGTGGCGGACAAGGTTGAGCGCATTAGAATGGAAGAAGCTATTATTGCAGCGTTGAATGCAGAACCGGAATTTATGCCAAGTCTGAAATGGTCCGGGCGTTACAGTCCCGAACAAGAAATCCGTGAAAGTGGTCTGTGGCTGAAACGCGGATTGAACGGAAAACCGTTAACCGAAGAGGAGTTTAGCAGATTGTTAGAATTGTGTGGGCAAAGACCGCAAATCATAAAAGCGGAAACTTCTAATCCAACCATGTCTAAAAGCCAAACACCGGCTTCCAAAGTGCCTGGGCAATCTTGCGGTAAATATGCTTCTTTGCTGCAATTCCTGCAAAGACAAACAGCGCAGCGGGTTGTTATGACGTATGCTGAAATAGAAGGTATCTTGGGATTCAAACTACCAAACAGCGCATATAATTACACGATGTGGTGGAATCCAAAGGGTCACCCTCATTGTCAAGCATGGCTACAAGCAGGATTTAATGTGGCGGATGTTGCTGAGAGCATTCGTACTAAAATAGTCACCTTCGAGCGTACATAAAATATAAATCTATAAATAACTCCTTACTACCAATGCGGTGGTAAGGAGTATTTTTTATACCTTTATTCCGTAACGGTGCATACGGCATCGTTATGAGGGGTGTGCAAAAATGCACCTGTGCGGGTGCATCGTTAAGGAGTAAGAATTCTGCTTCGTTATATTGTATCAATTAAGATACGGCAACAGATCCCTGCTGCGGAGCCGGCGCTCTACTTATAGCCTTTGCCAACGAAGCAATAGACCAGGGCATTAACTATCAGCAACATATTGAGTTCGTCGCCCAGGACATCGACTTCACGGCTGCCATGATGTGCTACATACAACTCTCACTCCTGGGGTGTGCCGGTTACGTTATCGTCGGAAACACATTGACTACCCCGCCGACAGAGCCACTTGAAAATCAGAATGTTTGGTACACCCCTCTCTACTTCCTTGATACGTGGCACTGGCGGCGTACCGCAAAGAAGCTTTCACAGATATTTGAAATTGAAAAGGCTTCTGAGCCTGAGGATGAACCACCCGAAAGCAAGAACGAATTTACCGTAGGAGCAAACGGTCAACTATCACTTTTTTAATCGAAAGGAGAAAAATCATGATACAAAATATTTCTATTGAAAAACTACATTCCCATCCGGATAACCCTCGTAAAGACCTCGGCGATTTGTCAGAGCTTGCAGAAAGCATCAAGGCAAATGGCATATTTCAAAACCTGACAGTAGTGCCATGGTTCTCAAAAATCACCGGCGTTGGGTGCGACGATCCTAAGCAGCAGGAAGAAATGGGATACACCGTTGTCATTGGTCACCGCAGACTTGCGGCCGCAAAGCTTGCCGGTCTTACAGAGGTACCCTGCGCAATATCCAACATGAAACATCGCGAACAGGTTGCAACAATGCTGTCCGAAAATATGCAGCGGGCAGATTTAACGGTCTATGAGCAGGCTCAGGGCTTTCAAATGATGCTCAACCTCGGTGACACCATGAATGATATTGCTGAGCGTACCGGTTTTTCAAGTACAACAGTACGCCGCAGAGTGAAACTCTTAGAGCTTGACCCAGAGAAATTCAAGGCATCAGCTGAACGTAATGTTACCCTAATGGACTATGCCGAACTGGAGAAGATTGAGGACATCGAACTCAGGAACAAAGTGCTTGATTCGATAGGTACCTCCAACTTTAAGTATGAGTTGCAGAAGGCTGTCGACAAAGAAAAGAGCGACAAGAACATGGCCATATATGTTGAGAAGCTCAATACCTTTGCAACACAAATAGACAATTCAAGCGGAATGAGGTACGTCGATTCCTACTACCTATCCCGGAATGATGAAATAAAAACGCCCGATGACTCCGGAGAAGTAGAGTATTTTTACCTCATCTCCAACTATGGCTACATCACGCTCTACAAAAAAGACGTTGAGACCGAGGAAGACACGGCTGCCATAGAAAAAAGAGAGCTGCAAAAAGCAAGGTACAATGCTCTTGGGGAGATATCCAAAAGAGCATATAGCCTTAGACATGAATTTGTGAAGAGCATTTCCAATACTAAAGCTAAGAAAAGCATGGGAACTATCATTGAGTATTCTATAAAATCCATGCTTGAAAGCTATTGCGATATTGAGCCTGACGACTATGCCAGCTTGCTAGATATAACTTTAAGCGAGGATGATGATGCGGTAATTGAAGAGCTTACTCAATGTCTCCCCGCACAGCCCGAAAGATACATGCTCTTAGCTGCATATTGCTTGCTTGATAATGACAGAGCAAATTACTACAACTGGGATTGTTCCCATCGCGAAAATGCCGATCTTGACCAGGTTTATGACTTCCTCGCTACCTTAGGATATGAGCTTTCTGACGAGGAACAGGCTATGCGTGATGGAACTCATGAGCTATTCAAAGAGGTAGAGTAAATGGGCATAGGGCGGAACTGGACAAAAGAGGACGAGGATTTTCTATCTGATAACTGGGGGCAAATGTCTGTGCCAGGCTTGTGCAAAAAACTTAACCGAAGCAAGAACGCAATAATGGTTAGGGTACAACGCCTGGGTCTCCCGCCCTTCCTTGAAAGCGGAGAGTATATCTCGTTGAATCAACTCCTTGCTGCAGTTACCGGTTCCGATAAGAGTTACTCATACAAAATGACAAGCTGGGTCAAGAACAGAGGACTCCCGGTCCATAACAAGCGGAACAACCAAAACACATTTAGAGTTGTCTATCTAGACGAGTTCTGGAAGTGGGCTGAGGAAAATCGAAGCTTCATAGATTTTTCAAAGATGGAACCTCTCATACTTGGTAAAGAGCCGGACTGGGTAGCAGAACAACGGAGACAGGATTTTAACTCAAACATGAATTTCCGAAAGGATCCGTGGTCTTCGCAGGAAGATACCAGCTTGAAATACTACCTCCGGGAATTCAAGTATGGCTATGCTGAACTTTCTAAAATGTTAGGACGTTCTGCCGGAGCTATACAACGCCGGATCTGTGACCTGGGGCTAAAGGAAAGGCCTATAAAAGCGGACAACCATAAGTCATGGGAAGATTGGCACTTTCAGACACTCGCTGATATGATCCGTGCCGGCTGCAGTTATGGAGCAATCGGAGAGGTATTAGGAAAATCAGAAAAGGCAGTACGTGGCCGGGTATATGATTTCTACCGGACGGAAAATGCCGACAAGGTTAGGACTATGCTCGGTGACGGTCCATGGGGGACAGGAAAACCGGAGCTGACGGTATATGAGGCCAGACGAAAAGCTGCAGTGAAAAGTGATTTGACAAGACTTATGGAGCTGCTGCTTATCCGGAGAAATGAGCTTGGATATGAGCCTTACTGGCAGCGGCATATGTGTATGAAATGGCATGATGTAAAAGGCTGCACTGCAGGGGAAACGAATTGCGACGAATGCACGGTATTTGAAAGGATAAGGCCTCAATACTGTGTTCGGTGTGGAGCTACCTTCTTGGAAAGGGAGAAAAAGAGAATTTGTGAGCCGTGTAGAATAGCCAGGATAAAGCAATACCAAAGGAAATGGCGTGCCATTCATGGCGCTAGTATCCCGGCAGAAAACACAGAACAGGAGGTAAGCTATGGCGGCTAAATGTGATGTGTGTGGAAAAATGATTAACAAATACCATATAACGCATGCCGGTGATGTGGTATGTAAAGGAGTGTGCTTAAAGGTTTATCGCCTTGAATCCTATCTTCTTCGCATGGAAGAAAGAAGAATGCAAGATGAGACTTATAATAAAACGGCATACCAACAGGCAAGAGAAATATCTGGCTGGATAAGTATATGGAAACACGGAAACTCAGAACAGCGGAAAAGGGCAGCGAAAGTAATCAATTCATTTTGAAAAGGTGGTAGATAAATATGCTCAAGAAAAGTCTAGTAAAACTAATAGAAATGTTTCTAATACTAACTGGGTTAGTAACGATTATCACACTAAGTTGGAGAGTATTAGAGGCTGCAATTATTGGTGAAATAACACCTAGCAAAGTAGATAGCATAGTAGCAGTGATATTAACAGTTTCGCTTTATACTCACTTGCAGAATGCAAAACAACTAAAGGAGGAAAAAAATGATGATCGAAAAACTAATATTGACGGAACTTAAAAGATGCCCCTTCTGTGGAGGGAACGGCAAAATAACTACTGATGGCGGCGGGTTTAGGGTATGTTGTGAAAAATGCTTTGCAAGTGCCCAGCTTTCGGTAGATCAAGAAGCTGCCACAGACACTTGGAATAAACGATATCATGAATGGATCTCTACACATGACAGGTTTCCGGAAAAAGGACAACAATGTCTAATATACCCTGTTGACGGCAAGCCGGAAGTCGCACATTTGGAAGATGGCAAATTTGTGTTCTGGGATGGATTCTGTATTGATGCCAATAAAATTTCACACTGGCGGCCTCTGCCAGTGTTACCAGAGGAGGTTGAATCATGATTGATAGTTTAAAAGAGAAAATCAATTTTTGCGAAGCGGCGCTGTCCGACCCTCATATGAGACAAGAGCAAGCCGAGTACCATGAATATCAGTTGAAAAAAAGCCGAGAGGAACTTCGCCTATTCCTCACCGATGGAATCTCGCCGGAACGGTTGGAAGAAATCAGCTCTGCAGAAGCTGAAGGACGCCTGTTGATTCTGCCGACACCGGAGGAATCTGATTATGATGGTCTCAAAACTAAATACCGGGTATATAAGGCTCGGAACAATGAAGTGGTTGAAGGATGCTTTGTCCTGAGGCCCGAGAAAGATGCAGCTGCCGGATATGCGCTTATCGCCTACGCTGGTCACTGCAAAAACGAAATACTTAGTTATGATATTCTCCATTGGATCGGTAAAATATTTGCCAATAAAGCATTCGGCAACGACAAAGAGGAGGATCAGACATGAAAGCTATAACACTCTGGCAACCATGGGCGAGTTTACTCGCCTGCGGTGCAAAAAAATTTGAAACACGTTCATGGGCGACAAATTATCGTGGCCCGATAGCTATCCATGCAGCTCAAAAACCATTCGATACTGATACATATCTTGATAGAGAGCTTTATCCATTTGCAGAAGCTCTAAAACTACAAGATATATACAGCTTCGACACTTTGCCAAGAGGCTGCGTAATTGCATTTGCAGATCTTGTGGGATGCTGGGAGATAGCAACAGATCCTTCCGGTCCGTTTATTTGCAGGCCACACATGGCAGACGGTAAAATATTTGAACATGTCATAACCGGAAATGAAGTATTTTTTGGAGATTGGACACCTGGGCGTTATGCGTGGGAAATTGAAAACCTGATGCAGCTGCCTAAGCCGATACCGGCAAAAGGAAAACAGGGGCTGTGGAACTTTGATACGGTGACGGTAAGAGGACATGGCGCAATGGGCAAAAGTGAATTCCCTGCCTTTGACTTCATTGAAGGGAGAAGCAAGCCATGAAAGCTTTTAAGTGTAGTAGCTGCGGGAAGGTCAGCTATTCCTCTGCAGATTTAGAGCGGCAAACAAGCCCTGGCTGTCCTTACTGCAAAGCTGACAAGCAGCACATTACAGAAGTAATAATGAAAAGCTGTGATACATGCGTATGTTGCGGAGATTATATCCCGGAAGGCCGGATGATATGCATCCAGTGCGAACAGGATCCGCGTCATGCACTTGATAAGAAAGGTGGTACTCCATGAAAAGAGGAAAATGCCGCGGGTGCGGTGCTGAAATAGTTTGGATTGAAACTGCTGCTGGGAAGAGTATGCCGTGCGACCCAGACCCTGTTACATACTGGGAGAAGCCAAAGGCAGCGGGCAAAGTTACAAGGCCAGATGGAATAACAGTGAGCTGCGAGTATGAAGGTGATTTGAATAATGCTACTGGGATAGGATACATATCACATTTCAGTACTTGCCCTCAAGCAAAGAACTTCAAGAAAAAATGACAGAAAGGGTGTGAAAATGTATGGCAAAAGATAAGCCGCAGGATAATATAGTCCGCGTTGCCGCAGAGGTTGGCTCGAAAACAGCAATTGAAGTCTACACAAAGAAAAAAGAGCAAGAAAGAAAAGCTCGCATTGATAAGAGGTTTAGAGATACTAAGCGACTGATGCGGAGCTACCGCGAAATAAAGATACATGCCGATGATGCAATAGCTTCTCTCACAGAGGTTGCGGATGAAGATTATGAATTTTTCCATAACCTCATGGAAGATGACAAACTCGATGTCCAGGCTATTGTTAGGACAAAGGCACGCTCAGCCATTATGCTTACGCATATTGATGCGATGCTGCAAGCTTATGAAATTATTTGTTTTAATTCCAAAAAACCCGAGGATCAGAGGCGGTACCGTGTGCTTGAATCAATGTATCTGAAAGGTGATCAAGTGACAGTTCGCGAGATTGCTGAACGTGAGAACATTGACATGAGAACGGTATACAAGGATATCGATGCCGCATGTGAGAAGATGAGCGCTCTTCTCTTTGGTATCCAGTGGATCGAACGCGAATAAGAAAGGGTGAGGTTATTGAAAAAACTGAAGGATATGGAACTAAAAGATTTCAATTTCAATCTGCGTACGCTTGTAGGTGTTCCGATTATTGCAATTTATAATAGCCCTGCTGATTATCCAGGCAAATACATAGCACGCCTATGGAACATCGATAAACCGACTAAATTCATCACAGTCAGGGACAGCTTGGAGGAAATCAGAAAGACAATACCGAACTATATGACGAGACTTGGAGCTTGCAGCATGGATGATCCTGTAATTGTTGAAACGTGGTTATAGACGTTGGAGGCAAAAAGAGGGCATTGTAATTACAGTAATATAGTTTAGAATTGTAGTTGTATAATTCTAAATAGCCGGAGATTCTCCTTTTTTGGGAGGGTCTCCATTTTTTTATGAAAGGAGGCTATTAGGCTTCACGTTCTCTCCTTTGCGTGAGGTCTTGCACCGGGCTGTGACTGTACGCCAACATCCAGCAGCGGGCGAAAATGAAAAAGGAGGAAAACGTAAGTGTTTTCACAACTCAAAGACAAATTCAAAAATAACCCGTCGCTTTATTACTCTATGTCAATAGCGGCGACATGGGCGGGCGTTGGCTCACTCATGGTAGGAATCCAGATGGCTCGGGATTACGGTATTATACCCTTCCTGCTCTGGGCTCTTGGAAACACGCTGGCGTGTATCGTCTTTGGCATATTCGCCCCGATGATACCGAAACTGCGCGATGTATTCCGGAGCAAGCCTATGCACTTTATTGTTGGAATCATGTGTATCTTCCAAGTATGGATTAACATGAATGGTATTCAGTCCATCTTTAAGGATACGCCTCTGACAGATACTTTCGGCATGGTATTGGCATACTCTGTGGCTATATTCTTTATTTTCCTGCTGATACGATATGGCATGATAAGGAACGTGCTGACGGACAACGTCAGCTGGATCATCGTCTATGCTGTGGGAATTGTGCTGACAATCTCAGCTATAATCTATTCGCAGGGAAACATGAATGTACTGCCCTGGGGATTCGACCAGATTCCGGCCGGTGTAGAAAAATGTCTCTTACTATTGCCGGGAGCATTCCTCTACCCTTACTTTTTTGAGATCCTGGACTATAACGATAAGAACGAAGATGGGACAAAGAAAATCAACGTGCAGCGTGCCTTTATAACCGGCGGGCTGCTTTTTGGTGCATATCTCATCTTCACTTTCCTGCTTGCCTGGACGAATTTCGGACCTGTCCTGAATACGCTCAAGGCAATACTTATTACTCTTGTGGCTGTGTCCACTATATCCTCATTCTTGTACAGTATCTATATCACCTTTGGCAAGAAGCTGGGGATCGCAATCAACATAGCAACAATAGTCGCATGGCAGTATGTCATTCCGATGGGCGTGTTAGGTGTATGGACTCTCATGAGTTCTATTCGCATCTTCATCGTGATCGGTGCCATCCTCTACTCTTTCGCCTGGTACTTCGTTGAGAAGAGAAAGGCGGTGAGAGCATGAAGCGCATACTCGGAAGAAAGCAAAGCATGAACAATGCTCGCTGGCTTGAAGCCATTGCTAACATAGAAGAGCTTGTCACTCTGGATGAGCTCAATGAAGCTGTTGCAACAGTCATAGAAGACATCAAAACTCATATTGAGGGTAAGAAATCAGCCTATGCATGGAGCGGCGGTAAAGACAGCCTGGTCATTGAGGATATATGCAAGAAGATTGGAATAACGGATTGCATGTTTGCTCATACCAACCTGGAATACCCTGCTTTCCTCAACTGGTGCCTGGAGCATAAGCCTGAGGGCTGCGAAGTCGTCAACACCGGGCAAGACCTTGACTGGCTGGCTAAACATCCGGCTATGTTGTTCCCGGATAACTCGACCACAGTTTCCAGATGGTTTGGAATTGTTCAGCGGAATGCAATCAGGAAGTATTTCCTCAAGCACGAGCTGGACATTATCATTGCCGGGCATCGCAAGGCCGACGGGAACTATGTTGGTAAGGGCACAAATGTCTTCACCAACGGAGCGGGAGTTACTCGTTATTCACCGCTGGCAGATTGGCCACATGAATTACTGCTGGCGTACATCCATTACAATAAAACTCCTATGCCTCCCATTTACGAATGGAAGGATGGCTACAGATGCGGAACGCACCCTTGGCCGTCACGCATGGGTATGGAATCTATATCTGATGGCTGGGCTGATGTCTATGAGATCGACCCGACCATCGTTGAAGCAGCTGCAGAGAAAATCGAAAGCGCAGCTCACTTCCTTGAGGGGGTGAGATTGTGAAGGTAACCAAGAAGCAGCTGGATACATTGAAGAAGCCGGAGAAGAATATTCGGCTACATACTGATAAACAGCTGAAAGAGTTCCGGCGCTCCATTGAAATGTTCGGACAGATCCGTCCTATCGTCATTGACGAAAAGGGAACGATACTGGCCGGCAACGGATTGGCAGAAGCCCTTATATCCATGGGGCGCACCGAAGCAGACTGCTATGTTGTTTCTGGGCTGACAGAGATTGAAAAGAAAAAGCTCATGATGGCGGACAACCGCATCTTCGACCTTGGCGTTGATGATATGGCCGCATTTGATGCATTCATCCTGGAGCTGAAAGATGATCTGGACGTGCCGGGATTTGACGAGGATATGTTAAAGTCTCTCGTCATGGATACTGATGAAGCCGATGAGCTGATCTCCGGATACGGGCTTATTCCTGAGGAACGTGTTGAAGCAATGCGAGATACTCGGGATAAGTACGAAGCCAGAGACGCAGAGGCGGCAAAGAAAGCAATCGAATATACTCCTGTGTCGGATGAAGTCCGTGAAGCTGCCGGATACGCAGAACCATTCAAAGCTGAGGAGGTTGAGCACAGGTATATCCTCTGCCCGAAGTGTGGTGAGCGGATATGGCTGTAAAACGAATCAAGTCCGGCATCGATGTCGTGACCGCCGCAAAGAACCGTATGAAAAATGTATTCTCAAACGGCATTCCGGTATATATGTCATTCTCCGGAGGAAAAGACTCTCTTGTGATGGCCGACATCGCATTGAAGCTGATCAAGTCCGGTGAGATTGACCCGAAGTTATTAACCGTCCTCTTTATTGATGAAGAGGCTATCTATACCAGTGTGGAAAAAACCGTACATGAATGGCGTAAGAAATTCCTCTTAGTTGGCGCAAAGTTCGACTGGTGGTGCGTGGAAGTCAAACATTTTTCCGCGTACAATCAATTGACGGCCGATGAAAGTTACACATGCTGGGACCACACAAAAGAGGATGTCTGGGTAAGGCGTCCTCCTCCCTTCGCTCTCCGGAATCACCCGCAGCTCAAGCCGGGGATAGACAACTATCAATCGTTTCTTCCAAAGGTAACCGGTGACGGAATCATGCTTGTCGGGGTGAGAGCTTCGGAAAGCGTGCAGCGACTACAGTACATGGCTGCAATGAACCTCGGCGCCGGGAGCAGCATCACTGGCAAGAACATGATATATCCCATGTACGACTGGAAGACTAAAGACGTATGGCTCTACCTCAAGAATGAGCGCGTCGACATTCCGGTCATCTACCTCTGGATGTATCAGACAGGAATCAACAAGAACCAGCTCCGGATATGTCAGTATTTCTCCGTGGACTGTGTAGGATCTCTTATCCATATAGCCGAGTATGAACCCGGCTTGTGGGAGAACATCCTCAAGCGTGAGCCAAATGCGTACCTGGCCGCGCTATACTGGGACAGCGAATTATACCGACGTAGCTCCAAGCAAAGGCGTGAGACCGAAAAGCAAAAAGACTATAAGGGCATCGTCACGCGTATGCTATTCGAAAATCCGGACAGGTATTTTACTACCAAGCTCACACGCAATGTAGCAAAGCAATACAGGAAGCTGATAGTCAAGATGGATGGAATGATTCGCCCTCGAGATTATCGGAAGATACATGACTCACTCGTGGCCGGGGATCCAAAGCTCAGGACACTACGGGCAATCAGTATGGACATTGCCTCATCCTATGCGGAATATGCTAAGCAGTTCCGTATCACGGAAGGGGGTGAAGACAATGTCTGACATGAATATATTCGCCCCTCTCTCCTCCCTTGAATGGGTAGATAGAGATAAGCTCCAGGCTAACAACTGGAATCCTAACAAGGTCACAAAGGAAAACCTTGAGCTGCTGACACTATCAATACTATCCAATGGCTGGACACTACCCATAGTGGTACGGTCTGACTATACCATCATAGACGGCTTCCATCGTTGGACGGTAGCAGGACAAGAACCACTCTACTCAAAGCTGGGTGGCAAAGTACCCGTAGTTAAAGTACAGCACCATGACGAGGCTGAGGATATGTACGGAACGATAACACACAATCGTGCACGTGGTACGCACTTGCTTGAACCAATGAAAGCTATCATCAAGAAGCTCATCGACGAGGGTAAGCCTGTGAATGAGATATCGAAGCAGCTGGGTATGAAACCCGAAGAGGTATTCCGGTTATCTGATTTCACCAAGGAAGACTTCCTTGAAATGTTAACAAAGAACTATAAGAACTATAGCACAGCAGAAGCACTGGCAAAGATATAACAACGCATTAGCCCGGGGTAGAAAACTATCCCGGGTAATTTTATGGAGGTGTAGTCATGACCATAGCTGAGAAACTGTATAGGACTGATCCGGACACACTGTTTGAAATCATTGTCCGCTACCAACTGGAGAAGCTGGCCAGGCTATACTTTCCTGATAACCTTGTATCCCACCAGCACGTCAAGGAAGATGACAACGCTCAGGAGTACGCCAAGCTAATGCAATCGAGCAGCTATACCGGCAAGGTAGAGAGACGCAATGGAGCAATCACCCAACCTCACAGGCCAGTCATCAAGTAAAGCCGTGGTATATGTCCATGGCGAGTAGGATATGGCTGGAAAACAAAAAGGTACTGTGACGAGGTAAAAAACCTATGCGGGCTCGCCGACCCCGATTCTTGCATAGTTAGTGAGCAAAAAAATTAGGCATTTCGTTACGCTTTGCCAGAAAGGAGATTGATATATGGCTGAAAAGAAACCAGAAAAAATCACCTGCGATACGGAAGTCAACACCACCGAACTTGCTGCGGTGCTTGGAGTGACAGCTCGCAGGGTACAGCAAATGGCGCAGGATGGAACTATCACACAGGCACATCGTGGTCGATTCTTGCTGAGCGATTCGGTTCAACGATATATCAATTTCCTTTCCAAGGAAAAGGATGTTAGCTCACAGGAAAAAGAAAGGCTGGAAGCTGAGGTCAGCATTAAAAAAGCAAATGCAATTATAAAAGTTTTAGAAGCCCGGGAGCTGCAGGGCAAGATGCACCGCTCCGAGGACGTGGCGAATATGACCGAGGACTTGATTTATTCTCTTCGTGGCATGATGTTGGCACTTCCCGGCAGGCTGGCGGTTGATGTAGTTAATACTTCCTCTCCTGCGGAGGCTGCGGAGATTATCCGCAGAGAGGTACATAAAATCATGGAGGAGCTTTCACACTACGAATACGACCCCAAAAAATATGAAGAGCGTGTCCGGGATCGCAGGAGCTGGGACGTAGAAGGCGGCGACGCCTATGGCAGCGAAGACTAACGCACAACGGCTGAACTCAGCTATAGCGAAAGCTATATCCGGGATGAAGCCACCGGATAACCTGACTGTTACGGAATGGGCAAATAAGAAGCGCCGCCTCTCTCCGGAGAGCAGTGCAGAGCCTGGCCCGTGGCGAACATACAGAACGCCCTACCTCCAAGGGCCAATGGATGCCTTCACAGATCCTAAAATTAGGCGTATTGTTTTAGCTTCTGCTTCGCAGGTCGGGAAATCCGAGCTGCTTAACAACATAATTGGATACATTATTGACGAGGATCCGGGCTCAATCCTCTTCATTCATCCGACTTCAATTGACGCCAAGGACTATTCTAAGCTCCGTATTGCGCCAATGTTTAGAGATTGTAAAACACTTCGGAGAAAAGTGGCTGATCCAAAGAGCCGGGACAGCGGCAATACTATTTTACAAAAGACATACCCGGGGGGCATCTTGACAATGTGCGGCTCAACTGAGGCTCACTCCCTTGCCTCAAAGCCGATTCGGTACATTCTTGGTGACGAGCGTGACAGATGGGCATTGTCGGCCGGCACCGAGGGTGACCCCTGGGAACTTGCACGTGCCAGACAGATTACGTTCTATAACTCCAAGGCTGTGGAAGTATCCACGCCAACAATTAAAAATGCCAGTGCCATTGAATCTTCATTTGCAACCGGAACGATGGAATACTACTGCGTCGCTTGCCCGCAATGCGGAGACTATCGCAATATTGTTTTTTCTGATATCCGGTATGACTACGAAGAAAAGATTATTGCCAACAAAAAGTCGTACACTGTAAGCGATATCAGGTACATATGCAAAAGCTGCGGCGGCATATCTTCTGAAGCTGAGGTAAAAAAGCAGCCTGCAAAATGGATAGCAGATAACCCGGATGCATATGAGCGCGGGGTGCGTTCATTTTGGCTGAATGCTTTTGTCAGTCCATGGGCTTCATGGGAATCTACTATCATGGAATACCTGCAGGCAATTGGTAACACCAAGAAACTGCAAGTTGTATATAACACTCGTTTCGGCGAGCTGTGGGAAGACCGCGGCGACCTCGAGGACGAGGATAGCATGTTGATGCGTCGTGAGGAATACGAAGCGGAGCTGCCTGAGGGTGTCCTTGTTTTAACATGCGGAGTTGATACCCAGGACGATCGCCTTGAATTTGAGGTTGTCGGACATGGCCACTTCGGTGAAACATGGGGCATCAAAAAAGGAATCATCATGGGGCGTCCGGACTTAAATGAAACCTGGAACCAGCTGGATGATGTGATTGACCACGTTTACTGCTTCAAGAGCGGAGCGGGTCTCCGGATCTCAATGACATTCGTCGATGAGGGCGGTCACTTTACCCAGGATGTTAGGCTGCAGTGCAGAGCTCGTATTTCAAAAAAGGTATTCTGCATCAAAGGCCGTGGCGGTGATGGTATCCCCTTCACTTCTCCACCGAAGAAACAGAAGATTGTTGTCAATAGGAAATCACTCGGAACATGCTGGCAATATCAGCTGGGAGTTGATGCCGGTAAGCAGCTCGTTATGGATAATCTTCGTGTGCAAACAACAGGATCCAGGTATAGCCACTTCCCGCGGCGTGATGATTATGGCTCAGAATATTTCAAAGGTCTGCTCTCTGAGCGGCTTGTATATAAACCTGAGAAAAAAAGCCCATGGGTATGGGAGAAGATCCCCGGCCATGAGCGTAATGAAGCATTGGACTGCCGTAACTATGCTATGGCAGCATTCAAAGCACTACCCGCTGACCTGGACGCTATAGATAAACGTCTCAAGGCAGCTAAGGAAGATAATTATAATCCAGCGCCAATTCCTAAGCCGGTACAGAAAACGGTACGCAAGAAAAGCAAGGGCACGACGCATAACAAATATTTTGATGATTGGTAAGGACGGTGATAACAATGGCGAATATTACAGAGCTTAAAATCAGGCTCAAATTCTGGCAAGACGCACTTGTGAAAATGCGGGCTGCTTATCTAGCACTTGTAGACGGCGGCGTACAAAGCTATACAATTGACGACCGCTCCCTCACTCGCTTCGACCTTCCCGCCCTACTGAAAGAGATCCATGAAGCTGAAAAGAAGGTCGACGAATTAACGGCGCTGACAAACGGCAGGAAGTCAAGAAAGGCTTTCGGCATTGTGCCGCGCAACTGGTAACGGGTATATGTCCGCAAGGACTTTGCCACGGACTATCCGACGGAGTTTGCTCCTTTCGCCGCCGGATGGTCCGTTTATTATGCAAAGATTGGAGGCGATATATTGAACAATAAAAATACAGGACGTCGCAGCGGCGCACCTAATGCGAAGGGCTATAGCGAAGCAGGAGCAAGCCATTACAAAAGAGCACTCAAAGCATTTACCGCTCAAAGCGGCAGCCCGCGTGAAGACATTGACTGGAACAATACTACACTGCGGCAACGTGGGCGTATGCTTTACATGGCGTCACCTGTTGCCACTTCTGCTATTAAGACCAATAGAACCAGCGTCATCGGCATTGGTCTGCAGTTTAGATCCAGAATTGACCGTACTATCCTGGGCATGAGTCCGGAAGCGGCCAAAGAATGGCAAAGAAAAGCTGAGGCAGAATTTGCTTTGTGGGCTGAGCGTAAGAAGACCTGCGATGCAATCGGAATTAACAATTTTGCAGGACTACAACAGCTGGCTCTCCAAGCATGGCTCATGAGCGGAGACGTATTTCCACTCATTAAGCGGTACAAGGCAACACCTACATCGCCTTACACTTTACGAATACATTTGATTGAAGCCGACCGTATTTCTACGCCATCGGACACAACTGGCATTATGACTTCCAGCTCCACCGAAGGCAAAACAAAAGACGGTAACCGAATCTATGATGGTGTTGAAGTAGACAGCGAAGGGATGATTGTGGCATACCATGTCCGGAACACTTATCCTAATCAGATAACCAGCGATAAAACGGAATGGACACGAGTTCCAGCTTACGGAGAGATTACCGGACAGCCTAATATACTGCATATCATGGACAGCGAGCGCCCCGACCAATACAGGGGTGTTTCTTATTTGGCGCCGGTCATTGAAGAGCTGCTGCAGCTCAGACGCTATACTGAAAGTGAACTCATGGGAGCTTTGATTCAGTCATTCTTTACTGCATGGATTAAGACAGACACCGACCCGACAGACATTCCAATCAACGAGACTGGATCTGGCAATGTGGTTGGCATAGCCGGTGAAGAGCCTGAGAACATTTCTTACAGTGAGAATGAGTATGAAATGGGGCCTGGTTCTGTACTCCATCTGGAAGAAGATGAGGACGTAGTATTCGGTAACCCGAACATTCCTACTTCCGGATTCAAGAGCTTTATAGATACCGTCTGTGAACTTGTCGGAGCTGCATTGGAGATCCCCAAAGACATTCTGCTAAAGAACTTCAATTCCAGCTACTCTGCAAGCCGAGGTGCAATGCTTCATGCATGGGAAGCATTCAAGATGCGCCGGCAGTGGTTCGTTAATGACTTCTGCCAGCCGGTATATGAGATTTGGTTAGCTGAGGCCATTGCCATGGGACGCATAAAAGCTCCCGGGTTTTTTAGTGATCCTCTCATTCGTGCAGCCTGGAGCGGTGCCAGGTGGATCGGTCCAGCACAAGGACAGCTTGACCCAACCAAGGAAGCTAAGGCGGCCATCATGAATGTAGACCGTGGCTTCAAGACACATGAGCAGGTCACTGTTGAGATGGACGGTGGCGACTGGGAAGATAATGTGGAGCAGCTGGCCAGAGAAAACGAGCTGCTAAGAACGGCAGGAGGTGGCAACTACATGGCCTCGCTTGCCGAAGATGCGGTAGATGAAAAAACGGAAGGAAGTGAAGCAGATGCCTAGTTTTTTGAAAGGCATGTTTGGACAAAGACCTAAAAACATTGATATCAAGCGTAACTGTTATACCATGGCTACGATCGAAGGTGATACTGCCGAAATAACCATGTACGGTGAGATTGTGGAGCATCAGCCTGTAGACTGGTGGTCCGGTGAACCGATTGAAGGACAGTACATCATCGAAAGTGAGTTTCTTAAAGACCTAAAAGCCATTGAGGGAGCGAAGACAATAGTCATTCGCATGAATAGTCTCGGCGGTGATGCTGGCGTGTCTATTCTCATACACAATAGGCTCAGAGAACTTGCTGCGAAAGGCACATCCTTGGTTTGCATCGTAGACGGTATAGCAATGTCAGGAGGATCGCTTATTATGTGCGCCTGTGATACGGTGCGTGTCAATCCGTCTAGCCTCGTGATGATCCATAAGTGTTGGTCGTTCTTATTCGGAGGTTATAACGCTGATGAGTTACGGCAAGCTGCTGATTCAAATGAAGCCTGGGATAAAGCTCAGGTAGCCATTTACACACGCAAGTGCAAACTCTCCGAAACGGTTATTAAACACATGATGTCCGACACGACTTACATGACGGGCAAAGAAGCAGTTGAAAAGGGATTTGCAGACGAATTGCTGGATGATGCTGAACCGCTTGACATTGCAGCCAGCGCAGACCGTAGCACCCTATATTTTAATGGGCGTGCAATGCGCCTGAGTAATCATCTCTCCAAACTACCGGAGAGTATTCCAACGGTCAATCCCGATGCAAAGCCATCGGTTAAGACAAATAACAATATGCCGGCAAAGCCCGGCAGCGAAGGAGGAAATAACCTTATGGCCAAAAACCTTGAAGAACTCAGGAAAGAGAATCCTGAGCTTGCAAACACAATCGAAGCCGAGGTGAAAGCTGCCGCCTCTGCCAGCGCAGCTACAAACACACCCCCGGCGACAGAGCAACCTTCCGCTGAGGAAATCCTTACAGCTGAGCGTACACGCCTCCAGGAAATTGACGAGATTGTCCCAATGGTCAATGATGCTGAGCTGGTACATGAAGCGAAGTATGGAGAAAAGCCTTGCTCTGCTCAGGAACTTGCATTCCGTGCTATGAAGAAGCAGTCCAAACAAGGCGAACAGCACACAGCGAATACTGCTGCAGACTATCAGGCGTCTAATGCTGCTAATGTAGGAGCTGCTCCTACCGGCGGTGAAGAAAGTCCAAATGTAAAAGTTGAGGAAGCTGTTGACGCAGGAGTAAAGGCAGCAAAAGAAGCATTCGGAGGTAAGTAATCATGAGCATAATCATGAATGAATCTCTCGGATCGCTGGAGTATGATGGCCTGATCAACTCCGCGTATCCTGCAGACATTATCCATGCTACTCTTGCATCCGGCTACGGGAAGCTTGGCCGCGGGTACCTGATAGCCAAAAATTCCAGCGGAAGCCTCATACCATGGGGCTCGGACATCACAGACGATCTTTCCGAAGCATTGACGACGACTGCTCATGTAGCCACTAAAGTACAGGCTGGTCTTGATGCGACAAAGTTGAAAGTGTATGCTCCTGATTTCATCGAAGAAACATTGACCGTGGAGGAACACGTCGCCTCAATAACAGCAAAAGGTCTTGACAAGGACACTCTTGTAGTCAAAATTGGAGAAGCTACCCTTACGGCCACGACAGATTACACCGTGAATTATGAGGATAACGTGCTTACCATTACCCTCGTTGAAGCGAGTGAGCATTATGCAGCAGAGGCATTGGACATTAGATGTTTCTTCGCGGACACATACGTGCCGATTGAGAAAACCACCGACTATACCGCTGCCTATACAGCTAACACGCTAACAGTAACACTTGTTGCTGAAAGTGATTATTACGAAGCCCCAACAGTAATGGTAGTCTGTCCCTATGCTTATGCTGAGGGAACAATAGCTGGAGGAAATCTGATTCTTGCAGAGGACATTGACACCGGAGCTGATTCCGGATCCACTGTAGTTGCAAGAGCATACCGTACCGGAATATTCAATCAGAATAAGCTCTTGTATAACTCCAAAGCACTGGGCGGCATAACAGACATCACGAAGGAAAAGCTTCGTAGTCTCGGAATACTGCTCAACCATTCAATATCTTAAAACAAGGAGGAAATAAATTATGGGAAAACTTTATGAAGTAACAGCGATTGATCCCCACGATGGGCTGATTGCTGCAACATTCCCTCCGGCTGATGTATTCCATATCACCATTCGGAAGTTGAGCGCAGCTGCTACTTTGAAGCGTGGCTCTCTCCTGGATCTTTCATCCGGTACCGAGGGTGATGGAAAATTCGTCATACATGGAACTACAGCGGGGTCGAATGAAACACTGACCGCAAACTGCATTCTGGCAGAGGATACTGCCGTAGGAACCGCAGCCGACGTGACAGCTCTTGCGTACCGCACCGGCCACTTTGTAGAGAATAAGCTTATTCTCAAAGCCGATGCCACCCTGGCCACAGGTGCAAAGGAAGCTCTTAGGGACGTTGGAATATTACTAAGCGACGGCGTCGCAATATAAGGAGGATATGAATTATGGCAAATCTCAACATTCTCTCATCCCATGCGTTGATTCGTTCGGCAAGCCAGCTTGTTCGTCCGGTAACTTTCCTTCGTGACCGTTACTTCCCGACAAACGATGCAACCGACATCTTTAGCACGGATGATGTCCTGATGGAATTCAAGGACGGGAATAAAAAGTTAGCACCTTTCGTTGCGCCAAGAAAAGCCGGCGTGACAATACTGCGTGAAGGCTACACCATGGAGCGCTATACTCCTCCGTTCATTGGTCCTAAAAGACCGTTGACGGTGGACGACCTGAACAAGCGCGGATTCGGTGAAGCATTGTTCACACAGCTCACCCCTGAACAGCGTCAGGCAGCTCTGATCTTCAGAGACATGCAGGACATGGACGACATGATCGCTCGGCGCGAAGAGGCTATGTCAGCTGAACTGTTACTCAACAACAAGCTGGTCATGAAGCATATTGCAGATGATACAGCTAAGTATGAGGAAATGGAAATCCAGTTCTACAGCGGAACTAACCCTAACGCTGCAACCTTAGAAACCAAATGGGACGCAAACGGAGCTAACATCCTTGCAGACCTGGCTGTGTTGGTAAGAAAAATCACATCCAAAGGTCTGCCGGCTACAGACCTCATTTGTGCGCCGAACGTGGCAGACACAATCATTAACGATGACACCATTGAGAAATTCCTCGACAATCGTCGTTATGAACTCGGCAGAGTAGATCCTAAACTGCTCCCTGCAGGCGCAGCTCTTATTTGCGTGCTGAACGTCAATGGCAGATACATCAATGTTATCACCTATGATGAGACTTACACTGCAGACAACGGAGCAGACACCCAGTTCGTTACTTCTAAGTATGCAATTCTGACCGCTCCTAACTGTGGCCGCACTCTCTATGGTGCCGTTACTCAGGTTGAGCAGGAAGATGGATTGTTCCATACTAGAGCAGGTCGTCGTGTTCCTAAGTATGTGAGCGACGCTACCGGCAACACCAGAGACATTTACCTGGCCAGCCGCCCGTTGCTTGTTCCAAACAATAAGAATGCTTGGATCACCTTCCAGGCGCTTACCTAATCTGACAGGTGAGAAAGGAGAACGCATATGTCAGTTATAATTACCGGTATGTTAATCCGTAACCTTGGCAAAACTTCCGTGGCACTTACCGAAGCTGATGGGCCTCAAACTTTTTCTAAAGAGTATGAGGCTCGTCTTGTCTCCGAAGGTGTGGCAAAATATGTCGAGAATAAAGTCTTACACAGTGAACCCCCGAAGAAAGACACCCTTACAGGAGTTGCAACAGCCGTAGGCGATGACAACGGACAAGGCACGAGCGATAACCTTCCAGACGATGGAACCGGCTCTAATGACGCGGGAGACGCTCAGGAAATTCCTAAGTATAGCACCGACATGAAAGTTGTGGAACTGCGTGAGATAATGGATAACTGTCAGCTGCAATATAAGGTCGGAATGACAAAAGCTGATATTGTGGCTGCGCTTGATGCCTACTTCGAGGATGAGGTTGAGGATGATGATACACCGCCCGCCCTCGGAGCTGAGGATCCTATCGTATGAGTGGCTTTAAGGATATGGTCGAAGCCGACAACAAGAATGTGTTTATCAACGCTTCTGAGTTTGCTGATATCCACACCGTTATTTATGACGATGTAACCTATGAGGATATCCCCCTCGTGCTATCGGGCATCAAGGAAAAGGATAGACGACAACTCATGGCGGATCATATCCAGGGCTTATATCTTGTTTCATCTGTCATGCACTGCGCAGCTTCCGACCTTGGCGGTGTAGTACCAGAAAAAGGTGCGAAAATAAAAATCAGTGACGATGATTTTTTCCGAGAGTTCTATGTAGCAACTTCGGTCATTGACCTCGGAATGATTCGCCTGGAGCTGGAGGCGATTGACGAATGAGCGTAAGAGTATCAGAGATCGGCGCCGAAAGCCTAAGCCGGGTAAACAAGATCCTTGCCGGTGTACCGGGTGGAATTTGGAAAGCCA
>OFEK01001045.1_pt1 | contig 21043 bp, 14 predicted proteins | sample 1521131 | NCBI WGS metagenome assembly OFEK01 (sample SAMN05720209, study PRJEB24109) | activated sludge metagenome | isolation source: Anaerobic digester | place: China | collected 2015-12-16
TCAGAATATGGCTGATAATATTACGTCAATCGTAGAAATAACTGGTGAGCATGAGATACAAATTCGCAACATTAAAAGAAAAGTAGTCTAGCTGTAGATAAAGCCGTTCACCCAGGTCTTCAGGAAAGACAGGATAAACGGCTTTTCGTTTATATTAATAATTATCTGTATAAGTAATTGGACTATTTTGCTTTAACCTCTGTCCATATTCTATCATAGTCCTTTATTACATCAGAAAGAGCTTGAAAAACTTCGCAATTCTCTATTTCATCATCTGTAGGATAGGCCGTCCTGTCGTTCAGTACTTCAGGATCAAGCATTTTCTTTGCCTCAGTATGAGGAGTGGAATAACCAATATAATCAGTATTCTTCAAAGCAATTTCAGATTCGCAGAGGAAATTAATAAACATTTCTGCTTCCTTCTTGTTCTTTCCACCTTTTAAAATGACCATGGCATCAAACCACAAGTTGCTGCCTTCTTTTGGAATTACATATTCCAGGTCGGTGTTTTCTCTTTTCATGTAAACAGCATCCCCGGACCATACCACAGCTAATGCCGCCTGGCCGGCTATCATTGCATCTTTTATATCATCACCCATATAGGATAAAACCAGCGGTTTTTGCTCAATTAAAGCATTTTTAGCTGCTTCCAGTTCACTTTTGTCTCTGGTATTAATAGGATACCCGAGCATTTTCAGTGTTATACCTATAGAATCCCTACTGCTGTCCAACATGAATATCTGTTTGGAGTACTTCTTGTCCCAAAGGATTTTCCAGCTGTCCACAGGTTCTTTTACAATTGTTTTATTGTAAATAATACCCACCGTTCCCCACATATAAGGTACAGAATATTCATTATCGGGATCATATTCAAGGTTTTTAAATCGTTCATCAATATACTTGTAGTTAGGTATATTGTTAAAATCTATCTTCTCCAGCATGCCTTCTTTTATCATTCTCTCAATCATATAATCTGATGGAAAGGCTACATCATAATCACTTCCGCCTCCTTTTAACTTAACATACATATCTTCATTGGTTGCAAAAGTGTCATAGACTACATCAATCTCATATTTTTTTTCAAATTCCTCAATTACGCTTTCATCAATATAATCTCCCCAGTTATATACCTTTAGTTTTGCCTTGTTGCTTTTCCCACACCCGGCAAACAATCCGGCAAATGCAGTAATAATAAGAACTGCCGCAATAGATTTGACAATAGATTTTTCATTAGATTTAACAATAGATTTTTTAATTTTTTTCATCTTACAACCTCCTTCGCATTTCCACTTGTAGCATCTTTTGACATTCTCTTGTTAACAATGAGAAGCAAAATCAGCACTGTTAAAAACATTAATGTTGAAAGTGCATTTATTTTAGGGTTTATACCCCTTCTTGCCATTGAGTAAATATATATTGAAAGATTAGATACCCCCGAACCGGTAGTAAAAAAGCTGATAACAAAGTCATCTATGGAAAGAGTAAAAGCCAGGAGAAGGCCTGTGATTATGCCCGGCATTATTTCAGGAATAATAACCTTTCTTAATGCATACCCCGGTGTTGCTCCAAGGTCAAGAGCTGCTTCATACATATGCTTGTTAAGCTGCTTCAACTTGGGTAACACTGAAAGTATTACATATGGTATATTAAAGGTAATATGAGCAAGCAGCATTGTAAAAAAGCCCAGCCCTAATTGTGTAAAAGCTTTCAGGAATATAAACAGTATCATGAGTGAAACCCCGGTTACTATATCAGGATTCAAAACCGGTAAATAAGTAAGATTCATTATTATGGCTTTCCTGATTTTTTTCATATTCTGAATTCCAATAGCTGCAGCAGTACCTATGATTGTAGCTATTATAGACGAAAGTAAAGCTACTAATAAAGTATTATAAAGGGCAGCTGCAATTTCCCTATCTTTTAAGAGCTCCCCATACCATTTAAATGTAAATCCTCCCCATCGACCTCTTGACTTGGATTCATTAAAAGAATATATTACCAGCACAATTATGGGAGCATATAAAAATATGAATACCAGATACAAGTATGCTTTTTTTGCTATACGGCTTACCATATTGCGCCACCTCCTTCATATTCCTTGTCATATTTACGGGTAATTCCCATGGTTATTAATATAATAATCATCAAAACAAAGGAAAGGGCTGATCCAAAATTCCAATCTCCTGCAAATATAAACTGCTGCTCTATAAGGTTGCCTATAAGGGTATAATGTCCTCCACCCAAGAGTCTTGATATTACGAAAGTTGTTATTGCCGGCATAAATACCATTGTGATTCCTGACATTACACCCGGTAAACTCAAAGGTATGATTATCTTTTTTAAAATAGTCAGGTAATCTGCACCCAAATCTTCAGCCGCTTCTATTACATTTCTATCCATTTTTACCAATACAGAGTAAATTGGAAGTACCATAAAAGGTAGAAAATTATATACCATACCAAGCACAACTGCCTGATTTGTATAAAGAAGCTTTAACTGAGGAAGATGCAGGTAACCCAGAATAATATTTACCAAACTGTTTTTTTCCAATAAGGTCATCCAGGCATAAGTCCTCAAAAGGAAGTTTACCCACATAGGAATAACAAAAAGCATGGCCATAGCCTTCTTGTTTCTGTAATCCCTGCTTGCAAGTATTAAAGCAACAGGATAACCAACCAAAAGGCAAACTACTGTACTTATAAGAGCAAGACCTGCAGAGCGGAGAAATACCATTAAATATATAGGATCCCATAGCCTTCTTATGTGTTCCATAGTAAATTTTATACCTTCATCGGTGCTTATAGTGAAAGTAAAAAATATTAAAAGTAAAAGTGGTATAACAATAAAAATTACCATCCAAACAAGGTATGGATAAGAATACCATGTCCTTTTCATTTTTCACCCACCTTTTTCATTATATGAATATCATTAGGCAGAATAAGCATTCCTATTCTGCTCCCTACGGGCTCCATAAGAGTGCTGTGAACCATCCATCTTATATCACGGCTCTTAATTATCATTTCGTAATGCACACCTTTAAATGTTACCGATTCTACCTCTCCGTGGAGCATCCCCTCTGCTTCCCTAACAAGTTTTATATCCTCTGGTCTTACTACTACATCTACATTCTCATTTTCTTCAAAGCCTGCATCAACACACTCAAATTCTCTGCCTGCAAAATATGCAAGCCGGTCTTTTATCATTTTACCTGTAATAATATTGCTCTCACCTATAAAATCAGCAACAAAAGCGTTTTCGGGTTCGTTATATACCATCTCCGGAGTTCCAATCTGTTGAATTGTCCCATCCTTCATTACCACAATTGTATCCGACATAGTAAGAGCTTCTTCCTGGTCATGGGTAACATAGATAAATGTAATACCCAGTAATTGTTGTATTCTTTTTAGCTCAATCTGCATGTCTTTTCTTAATTTTAAATCCAATGCTCCTAAAGGTTCGTCAAGAAGTAACACTTCAGGCTCATTTACCAATGCCCTGGCAATAGCTACTCTTTGCTGCTGTCCACCGCTCAGAGAATCCACCTGCCTTCTTTCAAATCCTTTAAGATTGGCAAGTTCAAGCATTTCAGCTACTTTTTTCTTTATAACCTTTTCATCAAGCTTTTTTATTCTTAATCCAAAAGCTATATTCTCAGCTACATCCATATGCGGAAACAAAGCATATTTCTGAAAAACCGTGTTTACTCTTCTCTTATAAGGAGGCAAATTAGTAATGTTTTTACCTTCAAACATTACATCACCAACGGTAGGCTGCTCAAACCCTCCAATAATACGTAATGTTGTAGTTTTACCACAACCGCTTGGTCCAAGTAGCGTAAGAAACTCATTTTTTCTTATATATAAGTTAATATTTTTCAGTGCTTCTGCTCCGTTGTAGTCTTTTGATATATTTATAAGTCTGATAATTGGTTCCGGCATTTGGCCTCCCTCCCTTTACATTTAAAAACTTGGCGGCGATGATACCCAAAGTACTATAGCTTCAGTCTTTCCTGCGTTTGAAATGCTGTGAACTATAGAAGGTTTGAAATAAAAACTTTCGCCTTTCTTAACTCTATGTTTTCTTGCTCCCAGGTAAAGGTGTATGCTGCCTGACAAAACATACCCAAATTCCTCACCATCATGAGGATCATCTTCACCTGAATTTCCACCGGCATCCAGATACATTAAAATAGGTTCCATACTGTTTTTCTGGGCATTTGAAATAAGCCACTTTATCGTATGCTCAAGCTCACTGTCCTGCTTTTCAAAAACATCGTCCTTTTTGAAAACAACCTTTTCTTCTACAATATCATTGAAAAAGTCTTTCAAGTTAGTGCCCAGAGATTCAAGTATATCAACCAGGGTGGCAATAGACGGAGAAGTCAGTTCTCTTTCTACCTGTGAAATAAAGCCTTTAGTAAGCTCACACCTGCTTGCCAGTTCTTCCTGGGTTAACCCATTTTTTAGCCTTAGACGCTTGATTTTCTCACCTATTTTCATATGCACCCACAAGCCCCTGTCAAAAAAAGTTTTAATTAACTAAACTTTTTGTTTAGTAACGTTAAACAAATAAACAATAATATTAATAACACAATTCTAAACTTATGTCAATAAGAAATGTTGATAAATTATTGAGAATTTTAGGGGCACATTACGAATTTCAGGGGGACAGTCCTGCATTTTTTTCTCTTTGTGCAGGACTGTCCCCCACTTTTCCACTTCTTAGCACTTATTAGGAAGGAGGCAACGTGCTGTCATGCTCAGTTTCATTCCGTTGAAAATTACCACTATAATTATCTTTATCCGGTTGTGCCGGATTAAAAACATCTGTTGATTTTTGACAATTCCCACATAAAAGTTTGCCAAACTTGTTTCTGCTATATGCAGCTACTCCTTGTGTGATCCTTACACCACAGTTTGCACATGAGTATGCTTCTGTTTTCTTTTTAGCCTGATACTTCAAATCTGATTTTGTATCCGCCTGTTCCTGGGTGTATAAAGGATACTGAGGGTAATTTTTACTTTTCTTTACTTCGATTATTCTTGATGCTTCTTCCCTGGAAATATCGTCCACATTTTCAATATTTCTATTAATAATACCGGCTGCATCTTCAAGAATTTTATCGTCTGGAACATCCTTATACAAAGCCCTGATGTAATTTAACTGCTTGCTGCTTGCTTTTTCCGGCTGCAGCCATGGCATATCCTCTATATCCTGGGTAAACATCCTGGACGCACCGGTGGCTTTCAGGACTCCATCAATATATGCCCTCTTGGCAGCCATTTTCACCAATGTGTTTTGCTGGTCAGCAGGCTCTGGGTTTTCTACACGAACCTTTTCACCTCCATCAGCATCAACATAGCGGTATTTATACTTCACTTCGAAGGAATTGGCGCTTCCTATGCCAACTGCAACCAACGTCCCTGTATCACGGTGTATAACAGGTATCGATACTGTGTAACTTAATATTCCCTTTTCAAAATCTTCTATTATAGACAACATTTTAGGTTCACCACTGGCAAAATGAAATACCTGGCATAGAAGGTCCGCCCCCGGCTTTAAAAGTGTAGGCTTATCGGTTCCGGGTATCCTGTCAAAATCTACACCCTGCTGCAAAAGGTTATTAAAAAGCTTATTAAATGTTTCCCGCATCTGTATTGCTTTCTCTATTTCGAAATCCAAATTTGCAGGTAATGCTATGGATTTGTCTACGTGTTCCATATTTTCCTCCATATTACACACGCCTCCTCTTACAATACTCATTATTTCAATGACAAGTAATCTTCAAGCATTTAAGCTTTTCATGTCTAACCAAAGTTTTTAACATGTAGTTTTTAACATGTAATTTAAATATATATAAATATATATTATGTCTACTATTAGTCATTCCAACCCTGGATAAAAAAATGTGTGGAATTAAATTCATACGGATATTTTCGTTTAAATGAGCAAAAAATATATTTATTGATATTTTTTTATGGAAAGGATGGTATTAATACCTGATATGAACAACACTACAAGTAATGGATTCGCAAAACCACCTGAATCCTATTGGATATCCTCGATACCACAAACAAATTTTCCTCATCTGGAGGAAGATGTTAAAGTAGATGTAGTAATTGTGGGCGGTGGTATGACAGGAATAACGTCTGCATTTTTATTGAAAGAAGAGGGATTGACAGTTGCAGTTATAGAAGCTGACCAAATACTCCACGGTACTACCGGACATACAACCGCAAAAGTTACATCACAGCATGACTTAATTTACTACAAAATTAAAAGCCAGATGGGACAGGAAATGGCCAAGATGTATGCTGATGCAAACGAGACTGCAATTAATACAATTGCGTCCCTGATAGAACGAAAGAAAATTGACTGTGACTTCTACCGTTCATCTGCATATGTATATACCCAGGATGACAAGTATATTCAACAAATTCTGGATGAGACAAATACCGCAGCAAGCCTGGGAATTCAGGCTTTCTACCTTGTAGAAACTCCTTTGCCGTTTTCTGTTAAAGCGGCTGTTCGGTTTGATAACCAGGCAAGGTTTCATCCTCTTAAGTATCTTATTGCATTGGCAAATGAAATACCTGGCAATGGGAGCTATATTTTTGAGCATACAAGGGCAATTGATATTCATGAAGACAAATACTGCCATGTAGTAACCAACAGTGGTAAAAGAGTGACCGCTGATAAGGTTGTTGTGGCTTCACATTTTCCATTTTATGATGGTTATGGTTATTATTTTTCCAGGCTTTTTCCTTATAGATCCTATATAGTTGCTGTAAAAATCAAAGGCGAATTTCCTGAAGGTATGTATATTTCGGCAGAAAAGCCTGTCCATTCTTTACGTTATCAGAATACTGATGATGGAGGGGTTGTACTCATAGCAGGAGAAAATCATAAAACAGGCCAGGGCAAAGATACATCGGTACATTATGAGAACTTAAAAAACTTTGCACAGAAAATCTTTGAAGTAGAAGATATTCCATTCAGATGGTCTACTCAGGACTATACATCAGCAGATGAGGTCCCTTACACAGGTCATCTTTCATCCAAAACACCTAATATCTATGTTGCAACAGGTTTCAGAAAATGGGGAATGACCAACAGTACTGCATCCTCAATAATTTTAAGGGATTTAATAATCGGGAGGGAAAATCCCTGGAAAGAACTATATAATCCTTCACGTTTTACACCTGGTGCATCAGCCAAGAACTTTATCGTTGAAAATGCAGATGTAGCAAAACATCTTGTAGTAAGAAAACTTGCAGCAGTTCCGGATAGCGATGATGTTGATCTTAATCCTGGAGAAGGCAGGGTTGTTGAAATGGGCGGTCAAAAGATGGGTGCATATAAAGATGAACAGGGAAGGCTTCATCTTGTTGACACTACATGCACTCACATGGGTTGTGAACTGCAATGGAATTCTGCAGAGAAATCCTGGGATTGCCCATGCCATGGTTCACGCTTTACTTATGATGGCGATATAATTGAAGGCCCAGCCCAAAGACGCATCAAGAAAGAAATTCAGGAACAATGAAATCAACGATGAAACCGGCATGTTTTTTATATTTACGGCATGTATATTAATTATACAACGTTTATCAAGCATATAATATCCTCATTTATGAGGATATTATATCATATACCGCAAAGCAATTCCATGGCCTGCATTTCATTGCCTGTAAGAGTAATCAGGCTCAATACCGCAGTTAATCCTGTTTTCAGAAAGCAAAGCTATTCTTGCAAGTCCATTAAGCAAAAATCCGGGAAGCATTTGAGATTCATATATATCAATTCCAGTTGCACATCTTGGCAAATCCTTGTCAAGATAAACTTTGATAGCAATATCAGCAAGCTTTAATCCTTCACTCAACCAATTTTGCTCACCGGAAATTTCATATAAATCTGCAAACAAACCCAATACCAGCCCGCAAACCAGGGCAGGTATCCCCAAGCTGTCCGGAAAATCTTTTTTAACATATGAAATAGCAACAGATTTCGCATAGTCAAGTAGCCTCTTATCCTTTGTTATACGATAGCAACAGTTGCATATAAGACCGGAATAAGCTGCCGGAGGTACTCCGTATTTACTGCTCCATATAGGCATAGTCCCTGTAATTTCATAGGTTTCGGGACGACATGACAATACATAGACATCTTCATCATTGTCATGCGGTACCGAAAAAAATCCATTGAGATATTCACCAGCTTCCTTCTGAAGCCTGATGCTTAATTCAAGGTTACTTTCATATAATATTTCCGCTGCTTCCAGCATACTCGCAGCAAGTGATAGTGTCTGTGCAGGAGCCTTCAATAATTCATCTCTTCCAATACTATTGGTGGCATATGAAAGTAAACCGTTTTTATCTTTACTTGCAGGTATATAATCCAACATGGTTATTATCTGGTCATAAAACTCTTTATCCCTGGTTTTTCTATAAGCGAATGCCCAATCAAAAATATAGAAGCCTCCATGTCGCGGGAAATCAGCCCAATATGTTTTCTTCATTTTGAATGGCTCCTTAATGTTAATGTATGCATGCCTGTTATACTCATATGGGTGCTTGCTTTTCCAGTGCATATCAAGTCCTTTGGCAAATCTAATAACCACATTGGGGTTGAATTCATACAACTTTTCCCATAACCACAAAGGCGCCTGGTTCAAATGATCATGTACAAGCTTGCTTCCCCCTGTAGAATCCGGTTTCAAATCCTGCCCTGCTGCCGCCTTATCTTCCAGAAGGTGCCAATAAGCGTGTTCACCCCATGGAAAAAGACCGGTTACAGTATTTGTGCAATGTGATACAAAGTACTTCAAATACTTGTCTGCAGCCTCAATGTAATTTTTTTTGTTTAAAACATTTCCAATAGCATATATAGTTTTTAACACTACATGATCATGCATCAGGTTGCTTCCAAGAAATGTGCGGTCATGCTCACGCTGCCCGTCATTCAATGGAGTAAATTCCATAATCATTTCATTTGAATCCCTGTCAATCATGGACGGGAAGAGTCCATTATACTTCTCGCCTGAGGTAATAAGTGCATCTATAGCTTTGCAGACTTTTTCAATAATTTGATTGCTGTTCATACTAATCCCCCCTGTTTCTCCTGTCTATTTCTATTTTTATTCAACTACAACTTGCACAATTTGCATCATGTTTCCCTCCACATGAAGTTATGAATGCCATATTCTACTGCTATTCAAATAAAACCAAACTTTTATTTATATACAGCCTTTCCCAAATATAGTCTCATGCTATTTCCTTGTAACCTGAATCTTAATTTTGCACTCCCGGAATTAATGGGCACCCTTTCAAAGTAATTCGGTTTTAACTCCCCACTTTCTTTTAGAATATTTATATTTGTATTAGAAGCAAAGGGAGGTGCTCCTAAGTTTTGCCATATTCTATATGTATTATGGTGTTCGCTATCCATATAATAGGATGTTACTTCCATATATTTCCCACCTGGAAGGTTTTCAATAATTATTTCAATTTCTTCTGCACCATCTCTATCCTCAATCCTGTCATTGTGTTCTTTTAAGTTAAATTCATGTAGTTCACAGAAGTTATATATAATAAATTGTATCTCAAAATCACCTGTTACTGTCGCTAGAAGCCCAATATTTCCTCCGGGCTTTCCTCCCGCAACTTTCAACCTGTGTTCGCCAAGCATTGCTAACATCTCATATGCAGTCTGGATCGGTTTTGGGATGTTACCTACCGTTACTAAATCACGCATTCCATGAAATAGCCTGTTACCTGCCGCTTCATATGCAAACCCCCAGTACAAAAGTACTGATATGGGAAATTTAAAGATATCGCATAGAGCATAAAGACTGTGAACCAGCTTTACAAGAAAGAGTGCGGAAAATTCACTATTTCTAAATTCTAAAGCCGGATACTCATCAGAGGTCAAATAAAAATTAGAACAGACTCCCCATTCATTCAGATGAAATTCCACATTCTCAAGTCTGGGAAATCTTTTTATTATACGCTGAACCCAAAGTATTTCATGTATAAATCTTTGTACTGTTGGCTGAACTAATGGATATTCGCCTATCCATTTACCGGACATTCCATATATATGATATGATATAAAATCTATGCGAGTACCTGTTTTACCTGTCACATAATTAGTTCCATTGGCTACATGATTAAGAAAATGCGTTAAAAATGCCGGTGTAAAGCAAGCCGGTCCGCCGACTTTCAGTTGGTTATCAATAGAAGTAACCGCATCAACAAAGACATCATACATTTTAAAAAAGGTGCTTAATTCCTCTATAGGAAAATTATCTGGCTCATTCCATACTTCAAAATACCAACTACGCACCTCCTCAGCTCCGAATCTGTCAATTAGGTTTTTAACAAAATTCTTTATAAGGTTATACCACTTTTCCCAATTATTCGGACCTTTAGTGCTATTGGCTAGTCCTTCATCCAGATACCCACTCACCTTTTCAATATTCAGTTCATCCGGTAAATAATCACATTCCACAATGGGTTTTATACCATGTTTTAAATATTCCTCAAATACTCTATTAATCTTCTCAAAGCTATAGCAAGGATTACCTTTTTCGTCTTCTGAATATACTTCCCCACCAACCTGAGCATTGTATTCTATTCTTTTGGAAAAAGTGTAATGGCATCTAAAATACCGGCATGAACCGGTTTTCATCATTCTATTAAGCAAGTCCTGTCCTTCTGGTCTTAAAGCACTCCAAAAGAGCAAATCCGACCCTGCTGCTTTCCAGAATCCTGTATTACTCCCGATTATCGAATCTTTATGGATTGTAAAACTTTTCAAATCATTGTTTCCTTTCAATACACTATTAAAAAAGTAAATCTAAGTTAATGCAGTAGAATCAATACTTAATTTTAGTTGTATATTCGAAACTTTTTACGCTTATCAGAATATAGTAGTATTAAGCTAGCAGTATCAAGCTTGTAGTATCAAGCCTGCAGTATCAAGCTATGTCATGAAAGCTGATTTTCCAATTCAGGCCCAATTTTACGATATTCACCCGGTGTTATACCTTTACACTTTTTAAAGTTTCTGCTAAATGTATTGATATCTATATATCCTACCAATGCAGCGATTTCCTTTGCAGACTTGTAAGAATTATTTAGATACTCACATGCCATTTCTACACGGCACCGATGGGCATAATCCATAATACTTACTCCTGCACATTTATTGAAAACATTTGATAAATATATTGGTGAAAACTCAAATTTTTCGCTAATATATGTAACACTTAACTCAGGATTAGTATAGTTCTCTTTTATATAATCCATAACATCGCTACATAATTTCTCATTCCGGGTTTTCTCATTTTCTTTGCAACTTTCACAAACATATAATAAAATGCTTGTCATCTGCTGTTTAACTTCAGGTATAGTTTGACAAGAATCAATACAACGAACCGGCTGAATATCTTCCATTAATTTGCTTACAGTGTTGCTATCTGCAGCTTTTATTGCTGTACTTACAAGATTAAGCATAAGAATTTTAAGCATATCAAGTCCTATTTTGTTTTTTGATATATTCTTTTCAAACACCTCATATAACAAAGACCTCGTGCTATCAGCATTTCCCGAGCGTATATTGTTAATGAGTTTTTGCTCCATATCTATAGAATATTCAAATGTTTGATAATGTTTTCCTAACTGGTTATATGACATTACCGTATTGACACCAAACATTATACTATATTCCAATACTTCCAATGCCTCGGTATAACAGGTAGCAATACCCTGAAGTGATTTACCATGAATGCTGCTTACAGCAGAATATATGGTAATTCCGCAAATAGCCATCTCTTTAAGTACTACTCCTGCCTTCCTGCATATATTTTGCAGTTTTCCCGGATTTCTGTCATTAGTATTTACCAGAGCTGCTATCATATCATCTATTTCAGTAATATAAATACCATACCCCTGTGGTATATTCTGATTAAGTATTTCTTTTATTTCCGAAAGTATATCTTTTTTCCGTATTAAACTGTACTCTTCATATCCTGAAGATTTTTTCATATCAAAGTGGAATAGTACTACCATCCAATTAGGAGTAACATCCTGAAACCCATAAAACCTTATAGTATCCTCAGTCATAGTAAGAGGAGATATTTCTCCACGTAAAAGACGGTTTAAAAAAGTGCGGAACAATATACCCTTTTGCTGGTCATATTCCTGCTTTAAATTTTCCTTCTCATTAATAGTCAAATTCATTGCATTTCTTATAAATACAAACTCGTCATCCTGTTTTGGTTTTTTTATTTTTAGATTTTTGACTATAAATTGAAGTAAATCACTGATTCTAACATACTTTCGCCATGTAAACCAGCAGGCAGCCAGGAATCCTCCAATAAAGCCTGCCAATATCAGGCACAGTGACAGTTTACGCATATCCATCAGTCTTTTCCAGTTCTGACTATATTCCATAAATCCAACATACTTATAATTTGTTATAGAAGATTTATTATTGATTACCGCCAGTTCTATACCTTTGGTTGTTATATTCTTCCACACACCTTCATTTAAATCATCAAAATTTAGCTGCACTGGAAGATCTGTTGATTTTGTTGAAGACAACATAACTTCATTATTTGCATTTAGTAGATAAATTTCCGAATCCTGTAATTCCCCTTGAATAGAAAGATAGGGTTGTAACTGCCTCTCATCCGTCATAACAACAACTGTAGCTGCAGCATTTTGCAGATCATTTGATATAAGACTGTGCATATATGCTATTACTCTGGTATTAACTTCACTTGAAGTACTTAGTCGCCGACTGCATGTTACATATCCCCGGATATAAGGTTTCATAACCTGTTGTTTCCATTGGACATAGCTCATTTCCTGGTTCTTATGCAATATACTATAGGCTTGCTCATGGTTAAGAACTGCTCCTGGTGTAACCACTATATCTGCGTTATGAAAAACAACATAAAAATCTGATATTGAATCATTCGCAGCTAATAGTGATTTAAAATCACTAACAAGCTTATGTAAGTCATAGTGAAAGGTCATTTTTTTATCAGCATTCTTTTCAACTAAACCAAGCAAATTGGAATCTGAACCAAGAAATAACGCAAGCTTTTCCATTTCTTTTAGTTTTTCATCAATACTGCTGCGTATCTGAGTTAATACATTGGCATTTACCAGATGAATTTCTTTATTTAGTGCATCAGTTGATACTTTATTTAAAAAGTAACTGGTAGTTAGTGGTAATGCCAATACCACCATATAGGATAAAAGCCATTTGAATAAGACTCCTCTATTTTGTATGACCTGTTTCTTCATATGACCCTCCTGTGAAAACAACCTGTTTATATTATACCAAAAGTTAATACCAAAGTCACCAAAATACTTATAATACAATAAATAACTATTACCGGCTTCAATCCTTAACCTTTGAGAGATCCTAATAAAACACCTTTCACAAAATACTTCTGCAGGAAAGGATATACAAACAATATGGGAAGTGTAACTGCCATTGTTGTTGCATATTTAATTGTCTCGCGGTAAGCTGATTTATCAGTGAGCATAACATCTTCCATCATTTTTTCCGGGTCATTATTGATGAGTATTTCACGCAGTATTAACTGAATCGGATACATCTTCCTATCGCGTAAATAAATTGAAGCAGCAAACCATTCATTCCATTTATCAACTCCATAATACAAAACAAGCACGGCGATAATAGGCTTTGATAGCGGTATAATTATACGTGTAAGAGTATAATATTCGCTGGCCCCATCAATTGTTGCAGCTTCTTCCAATTCGTTGGGCAAGCCTAAAAAGTAAGTGCGCATAAGGATTACATTCCATGTTGATAGCGCTCCGGGTATTATCAAAACCCATATTGAATTATAAAGACCAAGTTCCTTAATATTCATATAGGACGGTATCAAGCCGCCGCTAAAATACATAGTTAAAACAATAAACCACATAACGTGCTTTTTAAGCAGGATATCACGCCGTGACAGAAAAAATGCTGCAAGTATTGTCATTATCATACTGAGTAATACACCTGTAATAGTAATAAACACACTATTCCTGAAACCTGTTACTATAGATTTGTTAGCAAATACTCTTGCATAGGATTCCAAATCAAAGCCCAGTGGATACAGTAAAATACCTCTGTGCTTCTGCAGCCTATATGGATCACTGATAGACCCCAGGAAAACATGCAATAGTGGATATAATGTAACCAATATAAGTATAAACATAAAAAGATAATTTATAGTATCAAATATATAATCCGTTTTTAGTTTTCTATTCATACCTTTCACCTACCATAAGCTTATTTCATTAACCTTTTTACTAATCTTATTTGCTAATACCAGCAATAACAGATTCACGACCGAATTAAACTGTCCAACGGCTGTTGAATAACTCCAGGCGAAATCCATAAGTCCTTTGCGGTAGACAAATGTTGAAATAACATCCGCTGTTTCATACGTCAACGGATTGTACAAAAGGATAATTTTTTCAAATCCTATACTGAGCATACGTCCTATACGTAAAATTAAGAGGATAATAATTGTAGGAAGTATTCCGGGAATTGTTATACTCCACATTTTTCGGAATCTTCCGGCGCCATCAATCGTCGCTGCTTCATATAATTGAGGATCTATTGATGATAATTGCGATAGATATATTATAGAACTCCACCCTAAGTTCTTCCATATGTTAGAGCCAACATAAATAACCGGAAATAAATTGGCCTTCTGCAATAACGGTACCCTCGTACCCCCTAAAAATTCAATTATATCATTAAATAAACCATCGGACATACAAAAATCTACAATAATCCCACAAATTACAACCGTGGATACAAAGTGCGGAAGATATGTTGTTGTCTGTATTATACGTTTATATCTCATCGCTTTTATTTCATTAAGAAATAGAGCAAATATTATTGGGGCCGGAAATTCAAATATCAATTGATACAGGTTAAGAAGGAATGTGTTTCGTACAACACGAAAGAAATACGGACTATTGAAAAAGGAGATAAAATGCTCAAATCCTACCCATTTGCTTCCCCACACACCATCGGCCGGGTTGAATTCCTGGAATGCCATTAGAATTCCATATAAGGGTTTGTAATGAAATATAAGATAATACGCGATTATGGGTATTATCGTAATATACGCAAATTTATGTTTCCCCAAATCCTTAACAAACAACTTAATATAGCCCGGATTCATATTCAAGCTTTTCTTGTTCACAATAACTGCTGCTTCCTGTTTCATTAAAGCACATCCCTTCTCCCTAATTCATAGAAAACACTACTTTTTTTATTTATTTTTGCCACATGCCTTCTAAATATTTTATTACTTATTTCTGTAATATGCCTTCTGAATGTTCTCTACAATTTTCGTTACACCATATTTTTTCATTTGTGGAACAAATTCAGTATCAAATGTATCTAGTGAAGCTCCGCCGACAATGTACTTGAAGATCATTTCCTGGGCGTATGTGTTTAAATCCGTTCTCAGTTTCGCATTTTCGCCTGCTTCAGTCTCATTTAGCCAATAGCCCTTTATTTCATTTTGGGGCATGTTATTGAATGCCCATAGACCCAATGCATCCTGAGCCTCTTTTACTGTCAGAGTCTGGACATAAGCATCTCCATCTACTATACCTACACGGTTATCCCTTTTAGAGTAAAGTGCTATACTATCGTTTAAATTTCCATCAATTTTAATGTATTGTGGTTTTCCATTAACCATTTCATATGTCTTGCCTTCGATACCAAAATTGTACAAGCGGCTTCCTTCTTCTGAAAAAACAAAATCCATGAAATATGCTGCTAGTTCAACATTCTTGCAAGCTATAGTAATTTGGGCATAGCCCATACCAGGATCAGTCTTTATACCAAATTTAGGTACATCTCCCTTTTTAAGAACTGGGTATTTAGTCCCTACTACTGAGTATTTCGGATCTACTTTTTTTCCTGCTATATTATATTCACCTACACCTGATGAAGCATTAGCGGTATACATAGAACCTGCACGACCGTCAACCATGTTTGATACTTCAGTTTTACGGTCTAGTGATGCAATATTTGGATCTAGAAGTCCATCTTTGTACCAAGCATTCATCATAGCTAGGAATTCTTTAAAACCGGGTTCAATAGCACCATAGTATACTTTTCCATTATCAATAAATTCCCCATATGGAGCTCCCCATGCTGCAAAAGGTGTGCCACTGGAGAATAATACTGTTAATCTTCCCGTCATAGGTATTACATTTTTCTTTTCTTTAAAAGTTCTTAAAGCAACTTCCCATTCATCTATTGTTTCCGGAACTGATAAATCAAATTCATCTAGCCAGTCTTTACGTATAGCAGGGCCTGCTGTATTAAGCTGCCTTGGATCCGGCTTTATTGTAGGATATGCAAAAACAACCCCCGAAGCTGAACGTATAGTTTGCTTAACATCGGGATTTTCTTCAAGGGCTTTTAAGACATTCGGATTATATTGCTTCATAACATCATCAAGCGGAATAATAACTTTGTCTGCTATAGCTTTATCAGCTCCCCCTGGATATTCGCTCTGAAAAGGTTTTTCTATAATATCCGGGAATTCACGGGAGGCAATCATAAGGTTGAATGCTTCCTTATCCTGTCCGGTTGGAGGACAAATAAACTCAACATCAACACCGGATAGTCTGCGTAGTTCCTGAACAAACGGAGTATCATTGAATGACTCATAACCCTCCGGTGGCGTTCCGCCATATTTAACCCAAATCGTAAGCTTCCCACTTGGTTTTTCGCTTAGTTTCACCGAATCGGTCGAAATCGTAGTTGAACCCTCAGTTGGTTTTGTAATTGTGTTGTCAGCTCCCTTATCAGTTTTAGTGACACATGAGGATAAAAGTAGTGACATAGCTAATAATAGAACAGTACAGATAGAAATAATTTTTCTCTTGCTCATAAAGAGATCCTCCTTTAAAGAATTTTTGATTTGAAACCACAATATACCATTTAGGTATTATTTTGTTTTGTGGTAGTTATGATTATAGCTAAGCAATATTATAAATTCAATATTTTTAGCATCATCAAAACTTAATATTTATCATCAAAAACTACTTCCTACATTATTTCTACACTATTTCTACGGTCTTCCGTCAAATATAGTACCATCTGACAGTGCAAACTGGTTTGAATAATGATAGAAGTGTTTTTCATTCTTCATTATTGGTGTTGATTTATACCTATCTATTTGATCCTCTGGCTTCCAGAATTCTATAACTCTTGCTTTCAGCTGGGATTTTATGTAGTCGTATTCAGGATTTTCTGCTAAGTTGTTCCATTCACCGGAATCCTGTTCCATATCATAGAGTTCTTCATTGTTATCTATATAATAACAATACTTCCATTTGCAGGTTCTAATCATACATCCTGCATGTTCAGGCACTTTTAACACAACACTCTCACAGAATATTGCATCTCTTTCAAATCCATCTTTTCTTCCTTCAAGAATAGGCACGAGACTTATGCCATCACAAATTTCAGGAGTTTCTATTTCTGCTATTTCACACATTGTCGGAAATAGGTCTATAAGACCAACAAGTTCATCTATACATGCATTACTCTTGAAATGTTCAGGCCATCTAATAATCATAGGCACTTTCACCGAAGAATCAAAGAAAACAGTTTTTTGCCAGGCTCCTTTTTCTCCTGCCATATCTCCATGATCTGATGAATATATTACAACTGTATTATCTGATAAGCCTAAATACTTAAGGGTTTCCAGGATTCTTCCTATTGCATCATCAACCCATTCAATACATGCATAATAAGCTGCAAGGGCTCTTTCGTGCATTTCAACATCCTTTCCGTAATGCTCCCAGCCTCCATTCACTTTTATAGCCTCACGTACAAAAGGCACAGCATCTTTTTCAAGATAATCCGGAGGAAATTCCGGTAATTGTATCTTTCCTGCATATTTTTCATAATACTTTTTTGGTGCTCTGATAGGGAAATGAGGTTTATCAAAGTTTACGCTTAAATAAAAAGGCTTGTCGGAATACATGGCAATATGTCCTTGAAGCCATTTTGATGTCTCAGCTACACAAATCTCCGTTTGTGTAAGAGGAAGAGGTATCCCTGAAACCCCTGTGTTTTCAAGCAAGTCTCCAAGTCCATGTTCGAAGTTTTCAGGTTTTCTAATGGGATCAGGCTGATGAGCCTGCCCAAAAATATCTCCATAGGGCCTTTGTTGATATCCCTGATATTGCTCTCCATTAAAATGAGTCTTTCCTATTACACAGGTTCTATAGCCTGCTGCTGAAAGCACTCTTGGAATTGTAACGCTATTTGACTCAAGAATATGACGGTTTTCATATATTCCAATATTTCTGCAATACCGTCCGGTTATAAGTGAGGCTCTGCTGGGTACACATAGAGGGTTCTGGCAGTATGCATTATGGAACATTACACCTTTCTTTGCAAGTTGATCCAGATTCGGCGTGTTTACTATATCTTTTCCGGCACATCCCATAAAAGATGCATTATGCTGATCGGTAAATATGAATAATATATTGGGTCTTGTATTAGGTATTGTATTGGGTATTACTTTAGGCATTGTATTGAGCTCTTTATCATGTTTGATACAAGTCATCAATATTACCTCCTTCCAGCTCAATAAGGTTTACTTCTTTAATTTCACTTCCATCATGAGGAATAAGAAATGTTTTAATCTCATTTATATTAAATACTGCTGTCCACTTTTTACAGTTTTCATCGGTAATACTAAGTCCTATTTCTACTTCAGTTTTAATTCCCGCTGTTTCATAACATCTGAGAATATAATCTTCTGAATCCTCAGCTTTTTTGAATACTGAAGCTATAATGTTTTCTCTACTGATGTTTATGATACTGGCTGTCCGTGGTGCAATTCCTTTGTGATATGTTTCATAGACTATGAAAGGAGGATTATTAAGTTCCCAGGATTTTTTGACTACACCGGCATCCTGCCATCCACCTGAATGAGGAATTATCATATACTTAAATGTTTGAATTCCTTCATCTATATACTCATAATCCTTATCCGGCTCAAGTGTCCTTGTAAAGTGCCATGCAAATACCGGGCTCCTTGCAACAGTCAGACGCATTTCATTACCGTCTATGTCATACGCATACTTTGAATCATTAGCAATCGCAACACCATATTCCCCGCAACCAGTCTCTCCTGTAACATCAATCCATGACTGTCCCGGCATTTCTTCTCCATTTATCTCCCTGTTAATGTATCCATACGGTATTTCGTATGAGGCTATACATTCCTTTATATTATTATTAATAGGAAATGATAATTTAAGCATTTTACATTTTTCATGCCAGTCCAGCCTAACATCAACAAACACGTCCATACTACCCGGATAAAGCATAAAATCCTGCCATATTTCTGACTTGCCATATCGGCTTTTCACTCTTATACATGAAAGCAAAGGTCCCTCTTCAACAATCTTCATTTCATAACTTTTAATCCTGCCTATTTCATCACGATATTTTACAATATTATGACCCCAGGCATCACCCTTATCATCAATAATTACAGGTACTGCTGCCGGACTGCCAAATGCATTTATTTTCATCTTCTTATCATAAATAGAGGCTATATACCCATCATTATTGAATTCAACCCTTACAAATTCATTTTCCATGTAGTACCTATTATGACATCTACCATAATATTCACTAAACTTTTCATCATGATATTCATCGGGATCTTTGCCCAGATAATCATCAGAGGCTTTGCCCTGATATACATCGGAGGCTTTGTTCTGATATACATTAGAATCTTTACCCAGATAATCATGGATACCTGCACTATAAGTTTTACCTGCAACTGTTTTTTTCAAAGGTTCAAGGTTTGCAGTTACATTAGTAAACCCCCAATATGTTGAATATCCAAACGCAGGAATCTTTGCAAAGAAAATATTGTCCACAAATTCATTTTTATGCGTACGTTCACATTGGATTTCCTGACGCGGCAATATGTTCCCTTGATCGTCACGTATAGACTTGACAGATTTGTCCAATCTGACCGGAACAGTGACATCCCAAGATAAAGAATTAAAAAGTATAATTGGTGCTCCATGATCATTTATATCCCAAAGCCTTGAACCTGTTTTTCCCCCGATTACTTCATCCTGAAATGATTGCGGTATCGTATTTATATTCCATGAAATTTTTTGGACTGCCTTGTTAAGTATTTTTGCTCCTATACTCAGTGCTTCTCCATGTAATTCATCAGCATCTTCATATGAGGATTTAATACTGCACCCCCCCATTATATCGTGAAACTGGTTAAATAGAATATTTTCCCATGCCCTTCCAATTTCGTTTTCTGGGTATGGTGCTCCAAAAAGATTGCTTGCTAAAGCGGCAAACTTTTCTGCTTGTATTAGCCTGTTTTCAGCATATCTATTGTTTTTCTTTATTCCTGAATGTGAAGAATAACATCCTGTAGAATGGTGCAGAAGATCCTTCTCCCACAACGGGATTTTTGTATACCTTTCTAAAACATCCTTAAAATACCTATCAGGTGTAGAAAATACTATTTCTGGTAAGTTGGATTCAGCTAAGTTACTCTCTTCTATAAGTTTTCCGATCAGGGCAATACTCTTTTTAGTTGGTCCCCCACCATGGTTGCCTATGCCAAAAAAGCACATCATATCTATGTTATTTTGATCTGCAAGTATTGATGCAGCTCTTATTTTGCGTTCCAGGGGTTTTATAGCCATCGGGTTTTTACCCTCAGGCTGGTTTATGAAACTTTCGTTACCGGAGTAATTGCGGCTGTTGCCATCATTAGGAAAATTGCGGTGGCTATTATCATCAGAATAGCTTAAGTAGCTATCGTTGTATGAAAATGGAATTTTATATGTGAGAACTTTTGAACCATCGGGACTCTGCCACCAAAAGAGATATGGTAATTCCGGATTCTCCTCAGGGGACGGTCGCATCATTACATATGAATCCATTCCGCTTTTTTTTAATATCTGTGGAAGTG
>OFEK01001046.1_pt1 | contig 21041 bp, 17 predicted proteins | sample 1521131 | NCBI WGS metagenome assembly OFEK01 (sample SAMN05720209, study PRJEB24109) | activated sludge metagenome | isolation source: Anaerobic digester | place: China | collected 2015-12-16
ATCCGCTGTATGCACCTATCCGCTTCTTTAATGAAACCATTCAGAACGCCTTCAAAATGACCCCCGAAAAATTGTTCACATTGCCGTATGAACCGCCGACCCTCAAGAGTCTGGGCTTTGTCCCAGACGAGACCCCCGGGATTTACATGTATGAGCAGCACGAAGGCATCTATACCAACATCCGCATCGACCACAACGAAAAAGAAAATAAGGAATATGATGTCGTATTTTTTCAACCGATTACTGACGTTTACCGCGTAAACTTGTTCTATCACACAACCGACAACAAACTTTTTGTTGGCGCCGACGATAATTACAACGGTGGTGCAAGTTTTTACTATTATCTGGATACCGGCGAACACATCGATGAATGGTGCAGCGATCCTGACAAGACCGTGGAAGAATACTTCATCAAAGCTTACAACGATCCCGCGATCGAGGATGCTTACCAGCATTCCATGAATTTAATGGTGCAATACATTCGTGATACCTTTGGTATGACGATCGAGGAGCTGTATTCTCTGCCGACAGGTGAATAAGGATTAAAGGGTGTCAACGAGACCCGTAAGGCAAGATGACATTAGGTCAAGTACAAATGGGTAATCTTGAAAATTGATGACACTTGTTCGGTTCAGTTTCTGTCTTTCGAGTTCAAACAAACCTGGTTTTTGGGATTATTGTTAAATTCCTAAATCGTCAATTTTTCCACAATTTGACGATTTAGGAAGTGGTTTATTGAATGATGATTGACACACATCCATTTTTTGCAACGATTGACCTTTTGTGACAACGAAAAACTTGAATTACCTTAACAAATCGCACATGAACGATAGAACGAAAAGTTCGTGATTTTTGGACGTTCGTTCACTAATTCGCAACCATCGTCCTCCGGGTCGCGAAAAAACTACTACTTGACCCTGTCATAAAAAGTCGCTATCATACGTCTAATAACTCGTAACCAAAGATCCTCCGGCCTCTTCAGAAGAGCGTCCCTCAGGCCAGGCTAAAATGCGGAGCCTGAGTGAAAAACGTTCCGAAACCAGGAAAATCTCTCATAACCCGGAGGTCGTTGGTTCGAATCCAACCCCCGCTACCTAAAAAGGCATCTTTAATGGATGCCTTTTTTACTAACGATTTAGTGAGTTGAGGGTGGAATGACCGAAAAAAACTGCTCGTTAAACGAGTGTGAGAAGGAACCTATGGAAAAAGGGAATTACTACAAACATAATTGATTGAAGCTCGAATCATCAAAATAGAACGAAATTATGTAAGTGGGAGAGGGCGGAGATCATAATGGGAAGAGCGATAGTAGATCACATATACTATAGGGGAGATTACTGGCACTAGCGAGTAAATTCGTGGATAACATAGGTAGAAATAAATAGAGATCGGAAAAGTATCTGGAAAAGGTATAGTTTCGATGAAGTGGGATGGAGATGGGTGAAGTAAAATTGCGAACATAATTCTCAATCTGGAAAAGATTTATCTCAGCTTATTTTCCCTGTCCGAAATTGCTCCTATATTTCAGCGTTTTTTAATGATAGAAGTAGAATCCTGGTGTAATATATTTACTATAACTTATTAATTTTGGGTAGCTGGCAGTCCTACCGAGAGGGTGGCTTATTTGGTTTTCAGGAGAAATGCCCATGAGTGTTGATGTAACTGTTGTTATTGAAACCAAATTTTCTAGTTTTTTTGGTAATTCACAAAAGTTATAATCATTTTTCATTGAGTCTGGAAGCCCCTGGGAGAATGGCTATATTGAGAGTTTCAATGGCACCCTCAGAGATGAACTTCTCAATCAAGAAATATTCTTCACATTAGAGGGGGATAAATTATTGATTGAAAAATGGAGAAAAGAGTACAATCAGATCAGACCACATAGTCCTTGGGATATAGAGCACCAGCACCAGAGACAGTCCAAACCAATTTACTGGGTAGACCGATACTTGTTGCTATGTCTGCGAGACTAACTTAACATGTGGTACATAGTTTGGGGGCAGGTCAGTTCAATTTCTTTCCCATCTTGGAATTATTATTCAATAATAATTACGGTATTTCTTTGTAAATAATTCCATACATGAATCCTCAGTTTTTTGAAATAGTGAGGCTTCATGTTTTTTCCCCAAGGGTCAATTTTTTGTAGATTACTCTAATTCGGATAAACCAGATAATGTGGCATATAATTCGACTGTAACAGGGGTCTGTGATTTTATAATTGACACTTCGACAGCTGTTTTACCATTTGCAGGTATGAAATCAAGATATGTATAACCAGCTCCAATGATATTACCATCTACATCGAATGCTAATGCATATACTTTAAGATTTGTTATTTGTTTAGCGAATGGATTATTAATTTGACCAGTAACTTTAGGGAAGTAAGAATCATCAAGGAATGCAATATTTTCAGATGTAAATGACTGTAAAATATCCGTTTTAACAAAACTTCCCTCTAATATTTGTACTTCACTTCTTGCAATAACTTGCTCACTTACCAGATAACCATCACCTCCTATCCCAATAGTTTCGTTTGGCAAGAGTTCTTCGATGTACCCTTCCTCAGCTCCAAGTACTTTATCTTCAGAATCAAAAAAAGTCACTCGGAATTTTGAATTTTCGATTGCATAAGTGGAATTTGGATTATTAATGACAAATCCAAAACCAACACTTGATCCGTATTGACCAAATCCTGATTTCAATATACTTATTTTATTGAGATTATTTTGATTAGTGTCTGTATCTGAAAGACTTGATAGTCCAGCATATATCTTTACAGACGACACTATTCCATTCCCGGTTACAGAAAACTTCACCCCAGTTGTACCCTTTGCAGGGATAAAATTTATGTAGGTATAACCACCACCAATAATCTTTGAGTTTTCATCAAACAAGATGGCAGATACGTTTAGTTCAGTGATTGTTTTATCAAAAGGATTCAATAACTCACAAACTGCATAAGAGAAATAATCGGAGGGAATATACTCCTCTTTCGTCACAGAGAAATCAGTTGTTATTTCTGATTTTTTCGCATCTCCTGTATTAATTTGCACCTCTATCTTATCGACAAAGATGCCATCATCTAGGAACATAGAACCAGATTTGGCGGTGGTTTGTCCAGGGAATATGACATTAATATAACCAAAATCTGTAGAAACTACTGTGCCATTGGCGTCATATGCGGCAACTTGAAAACTCGAATCCTCAAGTAAATATGATGAATTTGGATTTTCGATAATAAATCCATATCCTAACGATATTCCTTCTTGTCCAAATCCAAAATCGATAATTTTCAAATCTTCAATTAATTCTGGAGCGCTTGTTTCTGATGGAGCGACTGCTTGTTCTTCTTTTGTGCTTTCGAATTTTTGTTCTTGTTCAGTTGGTTGGGTTTGAGCTGATTCTAATTGTTCTGTCGTGCTTTTACCACATGCTAATTGAATAAAAAACAAGCTCATTAGTATTATTCCAGTTTGAACCTTTTTTCACGGAACTCTCATTTCTCCCTCCAATTCAATGATTTTGTTAACATATTTATAATAGCATACTTGTATTTACCAATCGCACTTGTGACCTGCCCCCCCAAAATTGATCCAACTTGAAAGTTAAGAAAGATCAGTAAAATAAGACAATATGGGAAACAAAGTCATGCCAAAAAAATACTAAAAGCAGAGGAAATCATCAATATTCTAAGACAGATTGAGGTATTGGTCAGTCAAGGACAAACCGCACAGATGGCATCGAGGAGTATTGGGATCAGCGAACAAACCTATTACAGGTGGAGAAAAGAATATGGGGGGATGCGCACAGATCAAGCGCAGTGAACTCAAAATCTTGAACAGGAAAACAGCAGATTAAAGAGAATTGTAGCCGATCTGAGTCTGGATAACATGATCATCAAGGAGGCCGCCGCTGGTACGAAATGATGCAGAGCCACTTACCCAACGGATTATCACTCTGGCCACTAAATATGGTCGCTACGGTTATCGAAGGATCACAGCCATGCTGCGATATGAAGGTTGGCAAGTAAATCATAAACGTGTGGAACGGATCTGAAGATCTGAAAGGTTGAAAGTGACCAAAAGACAACCAAAACGAGGTCGATTGTGGCTGAATGATGGTTCCTGTGTCCGGTTGCGAGCGGAATATCCCAACCATGTGTGGAGTTATGGTTTTGTGATGAATAAGACAAATGATAGATGTCCATTTCGGACGTTGAATATTATCGATGAGTTTATTCGTGAATGTTTGGCGATTAGAGTGAAACGCAATTTCAAATCAGAGGACGTGCTGGAATGTTTGACCGAGCTATTTTGTGCAAAAGGGATACCAGACCATATTCGCTCCGATAATGGTTCTGAATTCACCACAAAACAAGTATGTAAATGGTTGAATGAATTGGGAGTAAAGACATTGTTTATTGAACCTGGAAGCCCCTGGGAGAATGGCTATATTTGAAGTTACAATGGAAAACTAATAATCCGATCGAAATTCAATTTTTGGAAAAGTGGCACAGATCGTATACAATAAAAACAATTAATAAAATCAATATGTTGAAAAAAATTTGCATTTCTATAACATAAAGTTAGATAATTTTTGTTGAAGGAAAAAAATGGGATTTCCAGAGATAATATCCTTAAATTGTCCAAAATGTGGCGCAACATTATCTGTTCCAAAAGGCCTGAGTTGTTTTTCATGCAATTACTGCAATTCAAAATTATCCATATTTCAAAACGATTCCATTATTGGCCTAAATATAATTTCAGAAAATATAATGGATATGAAAAATGACATGGACGCTATTGCCTCAGAAATGGCATTAAAACGACATCAAAAAGAACTTACTTGTTTACTTGATTTGCAAAACTCTTTATCTACTATGATTGCTTATGTGCAAGTAAGTGGATCAAGTCATCATTGGGATGATCGCTATCTGGATTGTTTTTTTTCTACTAGATTCAAATTACTAGCAAAGTTTTCGATTCTCGATATATTGGATAAGAAACCTGGAAGTCCGAAAAGAGGTTTGTTTTCTGGAGAACCGGATTCATTAAAGATTAAGTCGCAATTAATGAACTTGTTCTCTATAGAGGATTTAAAAATATTATTATGCGATGTAAAAACTGGGGCATTAAATTTTACGAAGGAAAAAGAAAAACTCGCCATCGAAAAATACATAGGTAGAATTGAAGAATTGATTATCGTGAACACGGAAATTGAAGAAAAAAGAAAGCAAATATCAACGATTAAAGAAAGACTTCTATAAATTTTTTTCCATAGTGAAACAACTCGTTGGATGCCCGAACCCCTACGTTTTTTGAGGGCGCATCATCTCACAATTTACTACTAGAGATCATTGTTCCACTAATTTGAATATAATAACAAATCGCTCAATGGCACAATTTGCATAATTCTGCTACACCCAGTACAATTTTATTGAGCAATTTTGATACGCTTTCCTCAACTTAGCTAAAAGTAGTTGTGGATTTCTACATAACAACATGTTTTTTAAATGAAGAAAACTGGGAGGAATAGGATGCCTTTATGTGAAGGTTGTGGATCTAGTTTTGAGGATACATTTAATTTTTGCCCATCATGCGGCCGAGCTAAACCCGAACCAAATAAAATAAATATCGAAGTGGACATTAAACAAAAACATACCCACGATGATTGTCCAATATGTGGTGATGGGGCAAATGTGCAAAAGGTTTCTGCTATAGTTGCCTCAGGAACATCAGAAGCAAATGGAAGTTCAACTACCCTAGGTAATTCAAAAATATATAACTCATCCAACGGTAAACAGCTTGGAGAGAGTTATTCAACCGGTACAATACATTCCAGTTCAATTCAACAAAATAAGTTGGCTGAATATTTAACAAAGCCAAAACCACCCATAAAACCTTTTTCTTCAAAATGGAGCCCTGGCTGTTGGTCGATAGGGATCCTTGCCTTTTTAATTTACTTAATCATGTATGGAATAGCTGACAGCTTACGGGTATATAGTACTGGTGGTGTTATTGTGATTGTTATTATCGGAATAGTTTTTCTTATTTTTGGTACCGAGGGAGTCACATCTCTGGTTAATAATCAAAACAATTCAAAAGAGAAAGACCAAAAAGCAGAAGAATACTACAAATCAGCACTAAGTGATTATCAAGTTGCTCTTCCGGTTTGGGATTCACTTTATTATTGCCATAAACATGACATTGTATTTTTGATAGGCAATAAAGACTATGTTCCAAAAGAAGACATGTGGAAGGCGTGTATTCGATGGGGAAAAGACAAAGTGGCATCTTCATGAGCATACCGAATTTAGCTAAGAGGTTTTTTTTGTAAACCGGTGGCTTTGGATTTACTATCCCCGCTACAAGCAGACGAGGCATTACGCAAATCCAAGAACGTCAACCACCTCTTTCGGCTTCGAACCGACGCTCCAAAGAGCGCGGTATTCTGCTTCGCAATAAAAATTGATACCTGACAATACCTTCATGTTTATTTTTCTCCAAATCTGCTGTCTGAGGGATTATTATCATGAGTCATAAGGAGAATTAATTGTGAATAACAAACTGCGAATTTATTGTTCAAACTGCGGTGAGAAAACAGAAATACTGAAGGATTCACCTACAATGAGGTGTCTCAATTGCCATACGAGTTTCCGCCATATATATTCCGGGGGGATTCACGTAATCGAATCGCTGGAACAACAAAATGAAAAAAAAGAGAAGCCAAATCTCACTGATCCAACAATCACAAAGACTTTTCCTAACATGATCCGTTCCGGAAAAATTCGTGAAATTCACGAAAAAGTTGAGAAGTCATGGCAATTATTTGAAGGAACAGTTATACCCAAGCCCTTGGTGAAGTACGACCTCAATGATATCGTACAACATATCCGTTACGGCCTCAACAACTCCAGGATGAGATCCCTGATGGCTGGTATTCCTCCTGTGTTGGTAAACACATTGTTACTCAAAGGTATTTGGACAACAAAACAATGGTTTGAATATCTTGAACAACTTCCTATACCTGAAAAACAAAAGTTGTTAAGAGAATTTTTTGATACTCACCTTGGGTTACAAAAATATTACATAGAATTAAGTATAGTAAGTGAATCAAACAACGACGCCTTAAGAAATATTTCTCTCTTCTCAAAAAGTGAACAGGAAGGATTAATTGCTCAAATCCTTAAGCTTGACAATCCAACTTTGCAATTTAATTGTTTTTGGAATTTCTACCGGTTTTCACAATTCACGGGAATTAAGAAACAAACTCTGCAATATGCATTTAACTCTGGCAAGAAAATCGATGATGTGGCAGATCGTATTAGTTTATTAGGTTTAATTTATCAAGATTTACCAGAGATGAATCAAATAGAAATTCAAAAGATTGTTGACGACATCTTTCTTCGAATTTTAAAGGAAACAGATGCAGATAAAGATGAAGACTGGGGATCATTTGTTTTACAACTATTAATAGGCATACCAAAAAGCTATTATGCAAAGTATCTGCAACAAATCATCGACAGTGTTCAGAATGAAAGTAATCCTGAAATGAAGGTTTGGAATGTATTTGCCCTCAACAAGATGGGATGTAAAGAACTTGGCGACAAGATTTATGAATCCTTGCCTGATGAATACAAGATTTCGTGTTTATTTTTCAAAACAGATTTTGAGTCTACTCTATCGATCGATGAGACATTAAAATTTATCGCAGATTTTCAGAAAACAGAATATACAGAAATCGACCTGATGTCAATTTCTTTACTGGCCTTTTCTTATCTTCTTGTAAAAAGAGGTAGATATGATGAGGGATTAAATATTGCGCTTTCTATAAAAAACACTGTTTTACAAAAAAAAGCCCTTGCTGATTTATTAGCCTATTTACCTCAAGAGCGATCTGTAAAAATTGCAAACGATTACTTTGTTAACCATATTGATTTTGAAAATCGAGCTGAAGAATTCGATTTACTCCTGAAGGTGGAACCTTTTCTTGATAAAGTGACTCGCGAGACAATCATCAACCAAGCTTTTACTGCTGTAAAAAAAATATCAAATGATGATATTCCATTCCACATGCAAGAACACGAAATTCCAGGTTTTTCAGTTGAAGAACGAAAAAGAGAAGCATTGTCGCAAATAATTCCGTGCTTGAATATAAATGAACTTCTTGATTTGTTGGATACCTATTTATCAGCGGGTAATTCAAAGGGTTTTCATGAGCAAATTGAAAAGATGAGGGCAACGGCTTACAACGATCATCAAAGTCAAACGGATTCAGTCGCAAGTGGAATGGCTAAGTATGAGCCATTTTCTATGGAAAAAATAATTTCATCCATTGAAAAAATTCCGATTATGGAAGACCCCGAACCTAATGTAATCGTGAACGATTGGATGTGGGATGATAGAACCAATGAATTGCAAGCATTGATATCAGAACTTGCACAGCGTGGATATATTGATGAGGCTTTGGATCAAATTATTAAAGTGCCTGAGCACTACCAATACATGGGTGGGTTCCCTCGTGCGTATTCCTTAGCCAGGCTTGCTCCCATGATGAATGCCAGACAAATTAAAAGGGGACTTCAAATTGCAGATGAGTGTACATCTGATCGAAAAATAGGGAATATCATTGCGAAAATCATACTTACCTCCTGTTCCAAAGACAAAAACAAATCTCAACTGTTGGAGAACTTGTTTTCCGATTACAGAGAGCAATTAGCAAAAGAAGACTTCCCTTTCAAGATTTCTCAATGGCCAGACGATATAATCACCCTTATTGGTGAGAATTTGCCCCCGGAATCTTGGACCTCTTTTCATAAGTGTCTAGATTCGGAATATCGATTTAGTTTAGAAGAAATCTACTATAACCTCCTATCCGGCCTTCCTGAAAAACTGCGAAAACAATTATCAATAAAAATGACAGTTGTTCCGGAAAAGGGTTTTAGCACTTTTTTGAAGGATTTCTTTACAATTAAAAACCAAATGAATGCTGTTTGCTTTATTGATTCATACATTAATAATCTCGATTATTTTTCTGATTATGAATTAGATGTGATAGAAAAAGAAATATCTAATTTTATAGAAACTGAAACAAACCCGCAGAATCAAGAATACATACCCGAGAATCAGATACTAGATAATGCTTATTACCTAATAAGGCTCGGTTTGCCTGATCGTGCATTAAGTCTACTATCCAAAATTCAAGGTAGTGAGGATTCTTCTGGTCTTGCGGTTAATTTGGCAATTACAGGAAATTATGAAGACGCTATTTTACTGCTTAAAAGCATTCCGGAATCAAAATATTGGATGGAGTGTTGAGTAAAAAAAATAAAGAGGATAATATGGAATACTCACCAAAAAGCAAAGCAATGATTGAAATGTACAATTATATGCCGCCAATTTACCAGAAAAAACTAATTAAAATGGCAGCAGAGATTGACAACACTAAATTCCGTTCCCAAACACTGTCTGAATTGATCAAAAAATATAGCGATCAAGTTACAAATGAGCAATTCTATTTGCTAATGGTTGATCTTTTGCAGACTCTTTCAAAAAGGCCACTTGAGGATTTTCTCTCAGATTTACATGCACTTTCACCTATTTTCGTTAACTTGGGTGGTCAGGAAGCATTAGGTAAAATCATCCTGGAATTAGAAGAATGGGAGAAGAGCAATGAGTAAATCCAATTATAGGATTACATATACTCCTATTAATACTATTACAGAGGAATTTCTCATCTGGTCTTTGGTAGTATCACCAGATGGACAGGTAATCGCTTGTTTAGGGGACTCACCATATGGTGGGTTAAGCACCATCTATGCAATACCAACTGTATGGTACCGAAAAAGAAATTCCAAAATCACTACTTATGAATTAGCAGGCTTTGAATCTGAATCTGTTGTTTCTGAACTTCCATCTTTGGCATTTTGGCCTGACCAGAATCATCTACTAGTAATTGGACGCGATAGGCAGCCAGAAGAAATAGATTACAAGTATGAAAAAGTACTTCGAAGCTGGGAAATTGGCTCAAGCAATTACTCATTTCCCTTTTTGAATACATTAGCTTCGTTGGATATTGGTATTGATTGTTTTTCAATCAATGAGAGTAAGAACCTTATCGCAATTCATAGTGATAAAGACCTTTTTTTTCTTGATACTCCAACAAACAAACTGGAAAAGATAGGGAACAGATATAATTCTTTATCTTGCTCACGCTTTAGACCAACCATGCTGTTTTCTCCAGATGACAAGCTCTTTGCTTTTAGCCCTGATGGACATATGATCATAATTGATCTTGATAATAATGAAATAATTGATGTATTCGCTAAAGCAAAAGAAATTAAATTTCCCAATATCGCTATGGAACGATATGCAGCTGGAATTTACGATGAACAGTGGCTTCTTGCTTTTTCGCCAGATGGCCTACATCTCGTAACACGAGATAATTCGGGACGGCTGTTTATTTGGAATACCTCCCCCTTTGATATCCATAAAAATATCGTTGCGCCATTTGATACTCTGAAATTTACTAGCGCACAGTATTCTCCTGATAGCGAAGTTTTAGTCACAGGTACAAATAATGGCTCTGTAATTTTCTGGGATACCACCTCTTATTCATTGATAGGGCAACAACACAATATCCATGATGGCGATGTGCATACCATTAAATTCTCTAGCGATGGCAATGAAATGTTTACAGCCAGCGGGAATAAGATTGTCATTTGGAAGAAAAACTTTTTTTGGGTTTGATCATACAAGTAAAACAAGGTGAAATCGAGCTCATTGCGAAAACATAACTGTTGATGAGACAAAAGAATAATAGCAAACAATCGAAGTTTAGTTTTTGGGTTTTGTTGGGAGAAAAAAATGACTAATCGTGAAAAAGTGAAATCAGCTCTTGCTCAGTTTGAATCACTGAGATTTCGACAGGAGTGTATGAGTAATATTGAGGATCTTCATGAAATGATTAGACGTGGAGAGATCTTATTTGAATTAGCTCCAGTTGATGATTTTCCAGATGTTCAGCCTTACATTGTAAGCCAATTAATTGTACCTTATTGGGAAATAGCAAGATATTATTGTCATCGGCAGTCATATATTTATTCAAAACACTCAAAAAATATTAACGCCAGTATTGAATACTACGACCGCTTGGAAAAAATGTTAACATTTGAGCATTGAAAGAAAGGTGATGTAATGCAAATAATCGAGAAAACGAGAATATATAATCCTGATGACTGGGGAGTACGCGGTATTTTTTCCGCCTTTTCTCATGATGGTCAATTAATAGCCGTTCGTGTACCATCCAATCTTTACAATAGTAGCAGTAAAAAGAAAGATAACCTTTTTGTTTACGATATTAATGGCAATAAAAAATGGTCTGGATACAGCGCTGATGGTGGAGGAGGCAATGAAAAGGGAATTGTTTTTTATCCTGATAAATATAGTTTATTGGTGCCTGGATGTGATGATAACATTGGAAGTTTGGATGGATTAAAGTGTTACAAAATTGGTGGAGTTGGTTATACACTTCCTTTTAGCCAAACATATCTATCAGGTATTAATACCAGTATTATTCTCGCATCTGATAATGGAGAAGCAATACTAGGTAGCAAATGCGGAGACAATAGGTTATTCTGTGTGATTGGCAAAAAAGAATTGCCAATAAATCACGTATATTGTAGTGAAGCGTATTTTTCACCTGATGTTGAACTCTTAGCATTAACATCCATCCTTGAATATAAGTCATGGGTCTACCAATTATCAGAACTAGACAAAAAAATTGAATTGTCTGGTCAATTTGTTTGTTTTCTCCCAGATAGAAAAATATTGGAATATGTAAATAATAGTTTTGTAGTATGGGACATTAGCAATTTGCAAGAAATTCACAATGTTAGGGTTGACTTACCACCATATATTGTTTCGGGAGCATCAACAGATGACGGACAATTTTTTGCGCTATGTGATTTTCTTGGCGAAATCAGTTTATGGGAAACGAAAAGTTTTACTCTGCTAAGTAAAACAAAACTACCTTCCAATTACATTGCTTCACGAATGAGATTTTCGACTGACCACCAACATTTATTAACTGAGGTAATGGATGGAGAACGGATACGAAAAGAGATAATTGTTTGGTTGACTAATCTGTAGAAATTTATCCGCTAAGTCATTGAGCAGTACATGCTGCGGTCTGTGCTTGACTAGAGTTTTTCATAAAGAAGAAGTGGAGACAACTATGGTAACTCGCGAAGTATTGCGCAAATCTCTGGATCAATTTGAATCTGTAGTTTTTTGTGCGGAAAATTATCAGACCATCGAAGGTTTAAACAAAATTGTTGAATATGGAGAGCAAGTATTACGCTTATTTCCACCTGAAGAAAATCCTGAAATTTCAGCATATACTGCGTATCATATTAGAAACGCATATTGGGAACGAGCACGATATTATTCTCATCGAGGTCATTTTTTACATTCAAAAGATCCTGAAAACCCCAAACAGGGCATCACAGATTACAATCGCTTGCTTGAAATATTAAGCATGACAGATAAATCCACAAATAACACCATGTTTTTGTGGGAAGTATTTGAAGGACGATGTGAATGTTACATGAAAATCGGTGATACAGGAGCTGCACTTAATGAGGCTAATCTTCTCGTTAAGAATTTTTCTGAGTCGAAAAATAACGCATATTCAGAAGTGAAAGCATACCTTTTTAGGAGCAAATACGCTTTATCGTTAGGATTACTAGATCTGGCAAACAAAGACATCGGAGTAGTACTCGAAAAAGCTTCAAATGAACAAGAAATCTCTGAAGCTCTTCGAATTCAGAAAAGAATTAGCGAAAAAAAAGGTGAATAATATTATTGCTCAATTTGCTCATCCAAAAGAAGCTTATGCTGTAAGGAATAAACGCTTTACCTACTATAAATCCCAGGTAGATTCACCAATACCCTCCTTCAGATCTGCATAAATCAAATCTAAGGCGCGCTTAGAAGATTCGATGATCCGGCGCCCCACTAGCTCAGCAGTTTCTGTGTGGCTGAGAGTCTTCATATTTTCATTCCAAAAAGATTCCCACCCTGGAGGAATTGTTGGAATATAAAGCCTACAATATTTTGCTGAATGAATTGCACAATTCGAATCATACATTGGTTCTATCGCTGGTAAAACACGAATCAAAACTTCAACTAAATTTGCAATACGCCATATGCGTAGTTCAAATAAATGATAATACAACTCAAAGGAATCACCACGATCCATTGAATAGTGATCCAAGGAGGATGCCAATGTCCCGCCTAAAGTTGGTAATATATCATATGGTGATGATATACGTTGTAGATGATCGGGAACAGGAATTGAGGCAAGATCAATAGAAATTTTTCTAAGATTTTCATAATGCTGATCAACGACAATGATCAAACTTTTTAATCGATCAATTGCTAATGCCATAATAATCCCTTTCTACTCAATGTCTTTTTTTTCTAAGAGAGGTTCAGACATAAGTTTCAGTGACCTGGGTTATCCTTTTCATATTGAGAAATATGCGTTTCGATTTCCCCAATCGAATCCGGAATGTAAGGTGAATCCAATACAAAATCATGGGTTCGAACACAGCCACTCTCTAATGAACCAGTTACCAATTTTTCCCACTCAACCTCATCCTCAAGCCTGCACCAACAAATCTTTGTCCATTTCGTCATATCCCAACCCATGCGATCTATAAATTCCTCGGCCGTACACAGTCGGTCCACAACAAAAGACGAGTGATCGCGGAATGCAACATACCATAGCTCCCGCTCGGGATGTTTAGAAGATTGAGTCCGACAATAACCATACTTGATATTAGGGTCTTTTTTGTGAATGTAGACCGGAACATCTCTCCATAACAACTCGTATCGTGGACACCATTCCCCCAACACCATCTGTCTTGCCACCGCCATCCATTTTACCGGGTCAGTTCGAAACTTGTTGATCATGGATATTGATGCATATTTTTCTTCCACCATAAAAGTATGATCTGCCTTAGGAAATGGCATTTTCCATTCCCCACCCCAGGATCGGTCCCAAAGGTAATTAGATATATGAATAAACCAAAGACCCAATTCTTTATTAGGGGATTCTTCACACTTGCCGTAAAGGATGGGAAATTTTTCTTCACATATCGTTTGGGGGTTTTGAAGATAGACCTCATGGACATTTGAAGACATTAATGGCTCCTTTTTGGTTCGATGATGAATCAAATGGGTATTATTTTCTGCTGAAACGTTGTTCCAATATCTCTGTCAGCTCATTGACACGGTGCAGGTCTCGCGATGCCTCCAGGTCTTTGCCAATTTTCGAATAGATGCCTGCCCTGTTCCTCCATGCTCCCAGTTCATCGGCAGTGTTTTTGCCGGAATGCTCGATTGCTTTAGTTGCGGTTTGTATGGCCAAGTCATATTTTTCAGCATCGCAATAACACTGGCTTAATAGTTCGAAGGAATCTGCTTTCATGGTTTCAGTAAATTCACAGGCGTATTGGATTGCCATTTCAACATCGCTAATTGCCCGATAGCAAGTGGTGAGAAGGATTAAATACATTTGCCGACACACAGTTTCTGCTTTCAGGTCCTCAGTCAAAATCCTTTCAAGGTATTTAATACTTTTATATAGATGTTCGGTTGCATTGGGGTGTTTTAGGTATGATTTAATTATGGATTCCTTTGACCTGCCCACCCACATATCCGGTTCTGAGAATCCAATTGAAAGGTCAAAATGGGCGCGGGATGCATATTGTAGCGATTCAGAAAGACACATAGAAAGCAACGCATAATCGATCCCAGCTTTGGACAGGCCAGGCATGTGATAAAATTTCCAGACCTGTTCAGTCAATAAAACAAGCTTTTCAATCTCTTCTAAAGCGACAAGATCCAAATGGGATTTTCCACAAACATACAAATCTTTTGGTCGTTTTAGTAGTTCCAAATATAATTCCTGAAGGGTTTCCGACATTGATTTTTCTTCCTCTTTCTTAAATAAGTATACTAAAATAAAAAAAATTAGTGAATTTATCAATTTTTTTTAGCATAAGTATTTATAAAATTACCGAATCAAAATCGTTTTTCTTGGTGGAAAACAAAGCAACCTTTTTTCTGTAAACTCAAGTCAGAAATATCCATAGATCTTTAATAATTTAATGACTTGCCAACACAATAACGTTTTCCGATCTGCCAATCTTCACTGATCTCCACGAGAAAGCAAGGGACAATCGCAAGCAGGAAGTCTCATTTGGAAAACCCCTATCACCTTGTTTTCTTGCGGATCTTTTTGTTGATTCAGTACAGGCTGTTAGCGGTTCGGATTCTGTGTGTTGGGGCTACAAAGGAAAGCTTGAACTAATCAACAGGCCGGACGTGGTCATCGGCAAACCCTATGCCCACATTGTCAACGCTGTGGTGGAAAAACCGGTTTCCGACTCGATCAAATTGCCATGATCGGCGACCGGCTCTACACCGACATTGCCCTGAGGCAAGCAGGAATTACAACAGTATTGGTTTTGTCTGGGGAAACGAAGAGGGAAGATCTGGCAGTCTCAAAATTTCAGCCAGACTTGATCGTGGAGAATTTGCGGGTTTGATGAACAAAGCCAAAGAATAAGTGCAGATGGTGAAGCGCATCCGCAAGATATTCGTTATGCAAGTAATAAAATAAGGGTGCAGTGGCGATTATATCCATGACTAATGAATAAAGTATTTTCAACGAGATATTTCAGGAAAAACGGATTATACTTTTATTGCGACAATATCATCCAAAGTAAGTGATATGCAGCGAATGGGTCAAGTGCCTGCAAATAGTTACATCAAAATTAAAGATAAGCGTAGGGTGCTATTGGTTAATATCACAAATCATTGATTGCTCAATCATCGCACGAGAAAAGCAAAATGCTTTTTATAAAAAAACAGAATAAATGCGTATTGCTTGTAGTTATCGATAAAGACAATAATTTGAATTATTGTTGGGTTGGTAACTTTAATACTCTGGAGATAGCGTGTGAAGATTGCCATACTGCACTATTCTGCTCCGCCCACAGTAGGTGGAGTTGAGACAGTTCTAGCTCAACATGCCTCGCTTATGGCGACGGCAGGCCATAAAGTTTTCATACTAACTGGCCGTGGTGAGTCATTTGATGAGCGCGTCCGTATTGTGGTTTTACCCAACCTTGATTCCCGCAGCAAACAAGTCCTTGCAATAAAAAGTAAGCTTGATAAGGGAATACTCCCGAAAGAATTTAAAACCTTGAAAGACCAGATCAAGGAAGAGTTGATAATCAAACTGCAGGGTTTTGATATTCTCATTGCTCACAATATTGCGTCATTGCACAAAAACTTATCCCTGACAGCTGCTCTATATGATCTCTACAGAACAGATGGTTTTCCGCGTTTGATCCTGTGGCATCATGATTTTGCCTGGATGAATCCATTTTACAGTACTGAATTGCATGATGGATATTCATGGAACTTACTACGTTCTGATTGGAAGGGAGCTACCCATGTTGTCGTTTCAGAATTTCGACGTAGTCAATTAAGCAGCCTCTTGAAAATCAACAAAGAAGCTGTTCGTGTCATCCCGAATGGGCTTGATTTGAAGACTTTCTATAAATTAGAAAATCAGACCATTCAAATAATCGAAAAGTTGAAACTGTACAAGGCAGATCCCCTTTTTCTCATGCCCGTTCGTTTGACTCCTCGCAAAAATATCGAATTTGCGCTTAAAATCCTAACGCAGCTACGCGAATATTATCCTATGGCTGTGTTGCTGGTAACTGGTCAGGTGGGCTCTCACAATCCTGCTAATCGAGTGTATATGCAAAAATTGCTGAAAATGCGTGATGATTTGAATTTACAAGGCGCTGCCCATTTTCTGGCTGAAATATCCAGCGAAATAGTCCCAAATTCAGTCATCGCAGATTTCTATCGCTTTTGCGATGCCTTGCTATTAACAAGCACCGAAGAGGGTTTTGGTATCCCGTTAATCGAAGCAGCCGTAAGCACAAAACCTGTGTTCTGCTCGGATATTGAAGTTTTAAGAGAATTAGGCGGTCGAGATATAAATTATTTTGATATTGAGCAGGATCCTGAAATTATAGCCAGGAAGATTATTGAAAAGCTGGAAAATGATATGACTTCGCGCTGGGCCAGGCGAGCGAAGCAAAATTTCACCTGGGAAAGGATTTTCAATAATTTTATTGAGCCATTGTTAAAGGAAGTTGGGAGATGAATCAACCAAAAGCGAAGAAAATTAGAAGGGTGATAATCCCTGTGGGTCTAAAAGATACTAGCAAAGACGTCCTGGAAATAGCCAGGAGGATTGCAGAAGACATTATTTTGGTTGGTGTTGTGCCAATTGCTGAGGGAGAACCTGTAAGTGCGGGAGTTAACGCTGCCCGTCAGGTCCGCAAGCTGTTATTAACGTTAAGTAAAGCTCCTATCCGTTATAAATCCAAGGTGATTGTCTCCCCGAAACCCTGGAAAGACCTGCAAGAGATTGTCCAACTGGAAAAACCGGACTTGCTCATACTTGAATGGGGAAAGGGAGCAGGAGTTGGTGGTATTTCAATCGCAGAGAGCCTCTCAAATATGATCTGTAATGTTGCCATCGTGCGCCCAGGCTCGCCATTTAATTTGGATAAAGTACTGGTAGCTGTGCGTGGTGGTCCTTATGCGGAATTAGCACTACGGGTGGGGATGAAAATGAAACCTACTCAATTGGATGTGCTGCATCTGTCCTTAAGAAAGCAATCTAATGATGCGGCCTTTGAGGGGCTAAGACGTATTTTACGTGAATTGCCTGAAACTAATTTACGGATGCTGATTACAAACGATATTGTTAAAACGGTTCGAAAAGAATCTGCAAATTACGACTTGGTCATTTTGGGCACAACCGCCAGTTCGCAATCAGGTCAACCTGGTGTCGGACTTGTCGCTGAAAGTTTGCTTAAGCACTCTAAAGCATCTGTTGTGGTAGTAAAAACCCAGCGCCAGATTCCAGAATCAACATACGATGAACGCGCGGGTTCCCATGCAATTTCGATCTTGGTCGATAAATGGTTTGCCGAAAATACTTTCAGTTCAGATGAGTTTGCTGATTTGAGTTACTTATTAGAGTTGAAGAAAAAACAAGGTGCTACTATTAGCTTAGCTTTGCCTGCCCTAAATGAGGAAAAAACGGTTGGGAAAGTCATCGAAATAGCGAAAACTTTGATGGAACAGATGCCTCTGTTGGATGAGATCGTTCTGATAGATTCTGACTCAAAAGACCGCACGCGTCAGATTGCGGAAGACCTCGGTGTTCCCGTTTATATCCACCAGCAAATCCTACCTGAAGAGGGAGCAAGACATGGTAAAGGGGAAGCCTTGTGGAAGAGCCTTTATGTGACCAGTGGCGATATTGTTGTCTGGATTGACACGGATATTGTCAATATACACCCCCGTTTTATTTATGGTGTGATTGGACCGTTGTTGCTGGATCCGGAAATTCAGTTTGTAAAGGGGTTTTACCGCCGTCCGGTCAAAATTGGCGATAAAATGCATGCTGGTGGGGGAGGACGTGTGACTGAACTAACCGCCCGACCATTACTGAATCTTTTTTATCCAGAACTATCTGGGGTGATCCAACCTCTTTCTGGTGAATATGCCAGCCGGCGCACAACATTGGAAAAATCAGTGTTCTTTTCCGGCTATGGCGTTGAGATCGGATTGATCATCGATATCTTTGAAAAATATGGTTTGCGGGCAATTGCACAGGTGGATTTAAAGAAGCGCGTACATCACAATCAGGACCTGGAGGCTTTGAGCAAGATGTCCTTTGCAATCATCCAGACAGTACTGCGAAAACTTGAAGATCGCTTTGAACTCGATATTATTGATGAAATCAATAAGACCATGAAATTGATTCGCTATAACAAAAATGGATACTATCTTGAGCTTGAGGAAATTGCTGAACAAGAACGCCCGCCGATTGACTCGCTTCAGGCATACCGGGAGCGAAAGCCCTGAATGAAATAGAATCGATACAGGCATCTCTAAATTTGTGTGAAATTACCGCCCATTTTTTCTCAATGATCTGTTGCATATTCATACAAATAAAGGATTTGGAAAAGAGATCGTTGATTTGAATCCAACGACCTCTACTTTATTAGAACGCTCAGAGATGGGCGCTCTTTGTTTTCCCTCATTTTGGATCAATCTCCTTTTCATTGCAAATGATATTTGACAAATTATTATTCTAGAATTAGAATATAACAGCATGAGGATATCGAGATGGAAACAATGATCACCAATCCGGAGTTGGTCATTTTGGGTTTGGTCGCAGAGAAACCCAAATACGGCTACCAGATCGAACAGGATATCATCCAGCGCGGAATGCGCGAATGGACCGAGATCGGGTTCTCTTCCATCTATTACATCTTGAACAAACTGGATGCTGAAGACCTGCTCAGCAGCGAAAAACGCATTGAGGGAGACCGCCCGGCGCGCAAGATCTACACTTTGACCGATGCGGGCAAGCGAGCATATCGCGACGCTGTTCGTACGCGATTGACCGCGCCGCGTCCTCGCACGGATGATTTTGACCTGGGGTTGGCGAACCTGCTGGCGCTGGAGCGTTCGGAAGTGCTGCAGGCATTCCGCTCTTACCAAAGCACGCTGCAAGAAAGACTGGCGCACGTAAATGCGAAATATGAACTGGATGGGGGCAATAACTTGGATCTCCCGGCGCAGGAACTTTTTCATCATTCGATAGCATTGTTGAGCGCAGAATTGGATTGGATCAAGCATGCTATCGAAAGACTTTCGAAATAACGCCGGCAGAATGGTCTTTCGTTGTTGCTTTATAACATGAGACAAAATGGAGATACCTATGGAAAAATCGGATTGGAAAAAAACATACAAAGAGTTGTACTTTCCCCCTTCAACACCAACGGCAGTGGATGTGCCGCCTATGAACTATTTGATGATCGATGGACATGGGGACCCGAACAAGGTTCGAACCTATCAAGAAGCCATCGAGGCGCTTTTCTCCCTCTCTTACACGCTCAAATTTGCCATTAAAAAAGAAAGCGGGTTGGACTATAGCGTCTTTCCATCCGAAGGTCTGTGGTGGGTGGAGGACATGACCCAGTTTTCAACGGAAGATAAGTCGAACTGGGATTGGACCATGATGATTGCACAACCGGAAGCGGTCAATGAAGAATGGGTTGAACGTGCCAGAGCGGACGTGATAAAAAAGAAGAAAGAATTCAATGCAGTGAAGCAGGTGCGCTTTGAAACCTATCAGGAAGGTCTGGCGGTGCAGCTCACTCACATTGGACCGTATGCTGCCGAGGGGCCCAACGTGGCACGCTTGCACGCTTTCATTCATGAAAATAGGTATGTGATGAATGGAAAGCATCATGAGATCTATTTATCGGATGCGCGGCGCACTGCACCGGAAAAATTGAAAACCGTCATTCGCCAGCCTTTCTGCAAACCTTAGGCATGCCCACTCCATCCTGGGCGGTTTGGAAGTTGCTGACATAAATGAGTGCTTCAAAGAAAGGCACCAGAGCGGTGCCTTTCTTTGAAATTTCAATACTCTGCTCCATTCGAACCGATAACCCGCTGATACCAGAAAAAGGAATCTTTGCGGCAGCGCTTGAGGGTTCCTTTTCCCTCATTATCTTTATCCACATAGATGAAACCGTAACGCTTTTCCATCTCACCGGTGGAGGCGCTTACCAGGTCGATGCAGCCCCAGGGGGTGTAACCGATCAGATCCACCCCATCTTCGATCGCTTCGCGCATGGCAATGATGTGCTGGCGCAGATATGCGATACGGTAATCATCATGGATACTGCCATCAGCTTCCACTTTGTCCACAGCACCCAGCCCATTCTCAACGACCATGAGCGGGATTTGATATCGATCATGCAGTTCGTTGAGGAAATAGCGAAGCCCCAGGGGATCAATCGTCCAGCCCCACTCGGATGCCTTGAGATAGGGGTTTTGTACCCCGAAAAGCATATT
>OFEK01001050.1_pt1 | contig 21005 bp, 14 predicted proteins | sample 1521131 | NCBI WGS metagenome assembly OFEK01 (sample SAMN05720209, study PRJEB24109) | activated sludge metagenome | isolation source: Anaerobic digester | place: China | collected 2015-12-16
AAACCACTTAAAGAAAACACAGCAGCTTATTGTTTTATTGGAGAGATTGATTTACCAAAAACAAGCGATGGTATTCAGGTGGTGGGGCAGATTGGAGACTCTGTCAATTTAATAATTGAAACCCCTTCTCTTGGTGTTATTTGGAATTGGAAAACAAATCTTAACAGGGGAAAATCTATTTATGATGATAAAAGAATTGACGCATATAATTTTATACAAAATCATCCCAATACATATACAGAAGAGATGTTGCTAAAGTGTGCGTTTCAGAAGTACAATATGTACGGGTATGAAAAAGTGACTTAGATTATACATTATTTCTGGAGATGGGATAACTATCAAGGGAAATGGGTTGATGATGAATATATCATAAAACTTACAAAGGCAAAACACTTTAAAGAGAGATATGAAATAACCATTTGGAATATTTATAAAAGTCTTTAATTATCTAGGAAAATAAATGAAACATCTAAAGTTAATTTTATGTTTTTTAATAATATTACTTCTCGAAAGTACTTTACTTGCCCAACCTTATATTTACTTTTCGAAAGTAATAGATTCAACAGATTCAAATTCGATGTATTGGGACTTAAGCATCAACAAATTTAATTTAAGGAATAATTTAGAAGAACCATTCTTATATAATGCAGAATTTATTTCATTTACTTGGGATATTACGCAAACTTGGTTAATACTTGATCATTTATTTTCGTATAGTCATATATATAATTGTTTGGATACACTGAATAACTTTGATTTGCCAGCTAAAATAGAAGGTGGAGTATTTCCTGTTTTGTATTCAAAAGAGAAAAATTGTCTATATATAACTGGAGTTTCAGAGGACAAACTTAAAATGTTTGAGTTCAACGTTAATACAAAAGATTTTACACAATCATTTGAAGAATTTCCACAAATCATTCATAATAATAAAGAGGGAATGTTTTTTTCCTTAAGTGAAGAAAAAATTTATGTACCAGTTCTTGATACAAATTATTCTGGTATGGGAAAATTGTTAATTTATTCTACAACGAGTAAACATATATTGTCCATTAGCGATTTATCTGTATACGGTTATCCTAATGCAAATGGATATATTTTATATAGAGGGAAAGATGGAACTGCAGTAATTCTCTCTTATTTTCATAATATAACTAAAGATAGTTATTTCAGAGTTTACAATTTTGATTCAGATTTGGGATCAAATTTTATTAAATATCAAGGATTTGCTGATCCATATTATACAAATAAAGGTAAGTATTTAATACTTGCAAATATATATGATAGTCTTAACGCGTACTCAGGTAGATTAGATATTTATGATGTTGGTACCGGGGAACATATTAAAAATATCTTTTTGCCTTCAGGAGGTGAAGTATACACTTTTGATGAATTCCTGAACAATGTTTACTACGTAAAAGATATTGAGTTACCAACTCGGCAAGTATGGAACTTAGATATGGATTCTATTTTTAATGTTCTAGAACTAACAAACTTAAATCCAAATTCAGTTAATATAAATTCAAACTCGTTTACTTTAACCGTTAATGGAAAAGGATTTGATACGGTTTCAACAGTTTATTTTAACGGACAACCAAGGGCAACAACATTTGTATCCGATAGTGTGATAACTGCTGAGATATTATCTTCAGATGTAATAGTAGTTGGTTCTTTTCCGGTTTGGGTTAAAGACAAATATTCGATTTCTGATACTTTGCAGTTTAGTGTAATGCAAGTCAGGATAAACAGCAGGATATCGGAGTAAATAATTTAGTAGAGATTCAATTACCGTAATAAATATTAATTAAGAATTGAAACACATTGATTACACCTAACTGCACAAATAGAAAAGATCAGTTTAATCTGTTCAATCCGTGTTCCAATCAGCGAAAGCTGCAAGGAGTTACAGGATCAAGAAGAAAAAACGCGGTGTTTTTCATTGAAAAAAATCTTCTTTAGACAAAGCGTTTCATAGAAGAAAACAATGCAGCAATGCAGCAATGAAACAATCAATACTTAACTACCAGCAAATAAAATCATTAACAACAGCTCTTGACAAAAGGGAAAAATAATTTTAGGTTATCAGCGGGAATAAAAACCTCCAAGCACTGCGGATAAAATTCCAAAGAAAAAAGAACAGTCAGCTTAAAACAGTGGAGTAAAACTTTATGATAAAAAGTTTAGAAAAAAAATCACTTGACAAGCACACAAAAAACAATAGCTTTCGTTTCTCGTTTCTTGCTTTTACTTTTCACCTCTTGCGTCTTGCTTCTAGCTTCTAACCTATCCGCCCAGGTAATAATAAAAGAAAGAGTGAAGATAGACCCGCAAAAGCAATTGAAAGGTGAAAATCCAGTATTTTCATTTCCTGATACGCTTAATAACGGTTCCGGTAATAAATCAATTTCTAACAGTCCAAACTATCAACCTGATAACCTGCAATCAACATTTCCCTTACCCGAAGGTGGAAGAGTAACTGTTGAAATATTATATAGTGATGCAGCAGAAAATTCACAGATAAATCTTGAACTAAGGCAGCCAAATCAAGAAACACTTTTAGAATATGCGAATCATAACCCAGGTTTCACCTGGGTATCACCAGATTATTTTACAAATACAAATTTTGAAATAGGTATTTATTGGTATTGGGAAAATGAAGGAACACTTTATCAAGGATTTGAGGCTGGTGCAGAGGTTTCATCACTTGGATTTGGTGAGTACTTTATTGGATTTGAAGCCGCTGGTGATGATTGGGATTATAATGAACTTGTTGTAAGAGTTAAAATCGAAACTTACTTGCCTATTGTCTTTATCGATCCTTCAAATATTTCAACAGGAGAAACAGCAACGGTTTCTGTTAAAAAACAATTTTATGATGGAAGGATTGAAGACTTTGATGCAGGACAATTATTCGAGTTCGGAATGATGGAAGGATGCACTGCAGGTGCACTGATTAGTGGTACAGATACTTCGAATTATTTTAATGGTGTACCGCAGCCAGTAACTTTTTTAGCTGCTGATAGTTTAGAGAATGAAGAAGAAACTGTAAAAATAGGAGTTGGAGTAGTAGAGCAAAACCCAACAGCAAAGTTTCAAGTAAAAACAAATCCTCTGGCTAAATCAAAAAATCACAATATTAAGGTAAATGGTAAAAATGATGATACAAAGATTGATGAAACAAAAATAAATTCTATTATCATCGGAAGTTGTTTTGGTGGTGATTTCAATTCCGATAAAAGAGGAGATGAAAATCTTGTGGTGGTGGGAAATGAGTGTGATGAGGAAATTGTTGTTTGTGATAGCTTTGAACCTCAGAAATTTGATGATCCTGGAGTTGGAAAAATTGAAAAACTTATTTCAAATGCTCCTTGGAACTGGATTGATCCAGTTACAAAAACACCTAAAAATACAGATGCGGGAGAAGGATGCAATAGAGGTAAATCAAGCACTGATGTCGGATTAACATATGTGATGAGTGAAATTGGCCCCTTTTCACAAAGCACTCCATCAGTAATTTACCAATTATCTGAGGATATTATCATTGAAGCTTGTCTAGATGATCGTAATCCAAATGAAAAGCTTTGGAGATTTAAAATTAAAAATGTTAGAGTTCCAATTTTTGTAGATGTGTGTAGTACATTTATTTCAAATAGAAATTTTATTGATTTAGGAGATGCTACAGATTTTTCCCTCCTTGGAAGTCATATAACAAATTGTATTGAATTTAGAAAAGTATTAGCTGACCTAGATTGGGAAATCAGTGGAGGGGACTATTCTTTCCCCTGTGTAATTCGCACTTCGAAATACTTGTTTAGCACAGCGATCAGAGAACATGAGGAAAAACATTTTCAGGATAAAACATATTACATCAAAAAGGAATTAGATGAGAATACTTTATTACAATTACAGCAGATGACAAGAAAAAAAGATGATTATCCTTGTCCAGAGGCAGTTTTAGGTCCCGATAATAGCGGTAAAACAAAAAGAGAGCTTTTTAAATCTTTAATATCAGCCCGAATTATTAAAGGAGCCAATATTGATTTACATATGGGCACTAGCCCGGTACCTTGTGGTATTCCGCCTTCGATGCCTGTTTACTTTCAATTTAATTCAGAATTAGAAGCAAACAAATCTACCAAGAAATTCGTTCTCGCATCCTTATTTGGGGGAAAATGCAATCTTGGTATGATCCGATGCATAAGTTGAATTGTTTAGGAATTAATTAGGAGAAAAAATGAAAAAAATAAAAATACTTATAATTGTTTTTTTATGTTATAATGCTTACCCTCAATCATTGTGGCAGATAAGTAAACCAAGCAACGAATTAATTAATGCTATAAAAGATACATCAATTAATCATCTCAAATCAATTTTACTAAACCAGAATTCAAATGGGTATGAATATTCTGCGGCTGCAAATTATTTGGCTTACTATTACAAAGATTCAGAGAAACAATTTCTTCTTGATAATCTACAAACAACTATTCCCTCAGATAGCTTAAGTATTGAATATTTAATTAACGTTGAGAAATTTTTTTCTGATCAAATTATCAAAGGATATTTAGGTGATTATTCAGCTATTTCTGGTTTACAAACGATTATAAATTTAATGAATTATAAAGTTGATAAAATAATAGCTGACAGGTATTTATCTGAGGCTGGCATCTATAATAATTTTGATTTGATAAAAAATGCTTTTTTGGACTCAAATTATAGAGTTTATTCACTTCAGGGTTTAAGGACTTATGCTAATAATCCACAATACAGAAGTGAAGTGATTTCTTTACTGAGCGAAGCTATCATAAATTCATCAAATGCAAATGAACTATCAAATTATACTTATGATCTTTTTTGGATTGATCATGATTTGACTATTGAATTGTTAGATCAGAAATTTAAGGAATTTAGTGGTTGGGATAGACAAAGTCTCTTTATTGATTTATATAAATTTGATCCCATTAACCAACCGAGAAGGAGTATGTGGGCTATTCCATTAGAACCTGATGAAAACTTACGTGCCTATTATATACCTTTTTATCCGAGTATTGAATCGGGTATATATCCAAAAGTTTATTTACAACCTTACTGGATTAATTTTTTGAAGAGTTGGTATCAGACTGAAAGTTCAGCAAGTATTAAAGATGATATTGTCTGGTTTGTCCATGACTTCAAACCATTGATCATTAGTATTGATTCGAATATTACAACAATTGATCAAGTTGAATATCTAAATCAGCAAGTAGATAGTGTTTACAAATATACGTGGCTCGGTGATTTATTTTTTGCTACCGATTTAAAAAACATTTTAGCAATAGCAAAAACAAATTTACAAAACGGAGATTCACTCGCTTGCAGAGTTCAGGTAAAAGCATTCCAGGATTTGGTGGATAATGTTTATAAAGACTCACTTAAATCAAATCCGCGTTTTGTAACAATAGAGGGCTGGAAATTCCTCTACTGGAATGCACAGTATATTTTAGACAGGTTACCAAAACCTTAAGCACAGTTTCCAAACCAATAAATATCACTTTGCGAACTCTGCGAAAGACTTAGCGATCTCTGCGTGAAACAAGGTTCAGAGCCTCTGAGGTGGAATAGAAATCTTTTTCTTACACCGAGAGCCTCAGAGAATACACAGAGTTGCACAGAGAAGAAAACAATGCAGCAATACTACAATGGAACAATTATTACTTAACTACCAGCAAATAAAATAATTAACAACAGCTCTTGACAAAAGGGAAAAATAATTTTAGGTTATCAGCGGGAATAAAAACCTCCAAGCACTGCGGATAAAATTCCAAAGAAAAAAGAACAGTCAGCTTAAAACAGTGGAGTAAAACTTTATGATAAAAAGTTTAGAAAAAAAATCACTTGACAAGCACACAAAAAACAATAGCTTTCGTTTCTCGTTTCTTGCTTTTACTTTTCACCTCTTGCGTCTTGCTTCTAGCTCCTAACCTATCCGCCCAGGTAATAATAAAAGAAAGAGTTGAGATATATCCTGAAGCATCAACTCAACTCTACTATCCGGCCGCAACATTTGAACCCTGTGGTTTATATCCGGTAGTCAGCAATCAACAATATGTTTATAGCTGTTCCGCGTTTCCAGTTGAGCCTTATCAGCAGTTGTTTCCATATCAGAGCAGCAGTGGATTGCAATTTAGTGCTGGCAGTATTTACGAAATTGAAATAACAGAAGGAATTGATTATGCATATATGGAAAGAATTGCATATACCGATTCACTTGGCAACTTCTATGAAGCGGAGTATTTGGGGAGCCTGATTACAGGTTTGCCCGGATACCTGCTTTCAGGAACAGGAAAATATCAGGGCTGGCAGCCAACTGGCACATTTCTAAGAGAAAATTCCACAAACTACTATATACATTTTGATAATTATTCTTTACAGCAAACAAGTGTAACAGTACGTATAACCAATCTTAATACACAGGAAACCACATATTGGAAAACAGTAATAGTTAATCCTCAGCTCCAGATAGTCAATCAGCAGTATGAAAACGACACACTGCTTCATTATTATAGCAAAGATGTATCGCTTCAATTATATAATATAAATTCTGCTGGATGTCAGCATCCAGGCTATGGTGGATGCCCCCCGGATAACGTAAGATTTAATATTGAAATTGTAGAAGGACAACAATACGGTAATATAAAAAATGGACTAACCGGAGATTTCTCCACTTCCTTTACAGGAATTCCTTACAATGAACTTTACACATTCACCTATTATGCAAACGGCTTGCAGCCAGAAGACTCAGCGGTAGTAAGAATAAGACACTCAAGCAACGATGCAGATATAACACCAATTGAATTCAGCTTTGTTGTAAAAAGAAATACCATACCACCACCATCAGAAGGAGGTAGTATCTATGTAAAAATGGATAAGAATGTAGTAATTCCTGGCGATACAGTAAATGTACAGCTAAGATTGATAGATGAAACTGGAGATACGGTTGATTTTTTAGCAATGCAGAGCTTCAGTGTGGATCTTGCAGAAGGTGCTGAATATGGAACGATACTCGATATTATAACAGAAGACACATCAGATTCATTTGCAGATATAGGAAATATGTTTAAGATAATAATTGAAGACCAGATTACACCTCAGCAAGCAAAAATAATAGTAGTTGCTCAAACTGATTTGATGATATGGTCAAGGCCTGTAAGTATAAACAATAAAACTAAAGAAAAAGAACATACCGCCGATATAGTACATAACGGAGGAGGAACAACGCCCGATATAATAATTATTGGTGATCACCTTATGGGGGTTGGTGAAATAACAATTACAAAAAGTCCGATTATAGTGGAGATATTACCTGCAGTAATAAATGCGGGTGATACTGCACAAATAATACCTAAGAAACTTAATTCAGATGGAACAACTACAGCATTCGACAGTCTGCAGAGCTTTGAGATAGGGATGCTTGAAGGCTGCGAAGCCGGGCAGATACTTTTTGGTGATGAGTTAGCGCCGTATTTTAATAATATTACACAGCCGATTTATTTTGTTGCAGACAGTAATTTAACCGAGACCGACACAGTGAAAATCAGAGTTGGATTGATAGAGGGAAGTGCTAGCCGACCAGTTAAGACAAACGGTATGGATGAAGAAACCTTAGTCTTAAATAAAAATAAATCCACACAGCAAAAACCACTCAAGGAAAACACAGCAGCTTATTGTTTTATTGGAGAGATTGATTTACCAAAAACAGGCGATGGTATTCTGGTGGTGGGAAATGAGTGTGGTTCCGGAGCACCAATTTGTAATACGAATGTTGAAGCACCATTAAGCTTTAAAGAGGATGTTGTAGAGTGGACAGGAAATTATGTTTTTTATAAAGAAGGGTATTACCCAGATACTCTTAAAATAACTTCTGGTGGTCTAACTTATTTTTTACGGGATGGAGAATTTAAATTAATTCCGACAACTGCTCCTAGTAGGGATAAGATATATGCAATACCTCTTTCAGGATCATTTTATGGTCTATATGAAATTGAAACTTGTTTCAATAAAAAATTAAATAACGGTAAGGGTGCATATCAATATACCTTTAAATCAATAAGCGAAACTGATAATTTTATTCATAAACCAATAATAATACAGATTTATGATTATAGTAATGATCCATATGAGATGAAATCAGAAAGTGATTTAGCGACAATATCTTTTGATAAGACTTGTGAGGCAATAATAGATTTTGAATACCAGCGTTATCGTGCATCATCAAATGCAGATAATTTTTTTGACAAGTATAATGTGCTATATGGGATTGTGGATGCATATTGGGAACACGAAAAATATCATAAAAGAGATGCAATGAGGTTTCTAAATAGTAACTATGATAAGAAAAAATTAAAAATCCTAAAGCCTGATGGAATGCCAGTTTCGAAAACACTTAAAGGTCACTTTAATACTACTTTTGCTTGTGATGAGGATATAAAATCTTTCAATGAAGCTAAAATTAAGGGGGAAGAGTATATTAAAAGTGCATTGAAAGAGTATCAAAAATTTTTTGAAGAAAAGTGGTTGAAGGGTGATGTTTATATTTATGAACATAAAAAGTGGTACAATGAGACTGAATTATATGCCCACTGGAGTGAAAGTGTCCAGACAAAAATTTCGAGGTATCAATCATTATTGGCTTCACGCCCAGGGTACAATCCCACACAATGTGAAGTAGAATTAAAAGAAATCAGAAAATTATGGGAGCCTTTTAAAAAATATAGAAATTCCCTTTAATATTGGAGAACACAATGAAGATATTTATAACAGTAATTGCTTTATTTATCATTAACTCTAACACTTTCTCTCAGGAATTTACCCAAGAAGAAATAGATATATATATATCCGAATTAAGCAATTCAGATAAAAACCATTTTACCCCCATATACTATTTTATTAAACACAATGTAGTAGAAGCTTTACCAACAATTGAACAATATTTTTGGCAGCAGAGTTGCGAAAATCAACAGTATTTTTTAGATGGACTATATTTTTTAGGTTCTTCACTAACTCATCAATATACTCTTGCGCTTTTTGACTCTCTGAGTAAACCTCAAAAAGAGAAATATGATTCAACCGAAAAATATAATTGGTTTGATTGTCACGATGTTTTAAGTGCTAAAGTTGATTGTATAAAAATATTATATTCTTTAGGCGATTACTCAAAAACAAATGAAGTGTTTGAATTAATAGAGAGAGATAATGAGGAAGGTGTAGTTCCAAATTCTGGTATTCATTTATTAACATTTATAATAAGGTATAGGCCTGATTTAAAGGAACAGGCGAAGCAAGAATTAATGAAAGTAATAAGCACGGCAACAGATGATAGAGCAATGTTTTCATACTCTTTATCCCTTTCTTCAGCATTTGATGAGGAAGAAATACCAGAAATAATTCAAATATTTAAGAATTCTTCAAGCCCGCAGGTAAAAAGGGCACTTATGGAATTTTATTTTAGTAGATATGAAGATAAATTTGACTTAAATGGCTTGGTTAAAGAATCCCTTTTAACAGAACCTAATGGAGAATTAAGATTGTTTTATGTTAAGGTACTATTATTAGGATTTGCAACACCATCTGACTATGAGTTTATAAAGAATTACTATCAGAATGAAAATAACGATACAATTAAGTCGTTAATACAATATGAGATTAATTCATTTATACCAGCACCCATTGATACTGCTTATTTTGTAATTGATTTATTGAATAATTTAACGAATTATATTGATAGTGTTTATTCATACAATTGGCTCGGCGATTTAACATTCTCAAACGAGTTAAAAAACATTTTAACAATAGCCAAAACAAACTTACAAAACGGAGATTCACTCGCTTGCAGAGTTCAAGTAAAAGCATTTCAGGATTTGGTGGATAATGTTTGTAAGGACTCACTAAATACAGACCCGCGTTTTGTAACAATTGAAGGCTGGAAATTTCTTTACTGGAATGCACAATATATTTTAGACAGGTTATCAAAACCCTAAGCACATTTAATAAAATAGTAAATTTGATTTAGAGTGCTTAGCTTAAATCTGTTTTAAAAGTATTTCCAGCAAGAGTTTAATAGATTGGCAGAAAAATGATTAATCAGTTAACATCAGTTTAATCTGTTCAATCCATGTTCCAATCAGTGTAAAATATTGCCCGGATAAATGAAATAAATTACTCTTTTATTTCTATATCATCACTGCTTCAATTAATTTGGTGCAGCAATTTTATTTTTAGATGACATTGTTAAAAAAATTTTCTGCATATATCAAAATCACCCGGCCACTCAATACTGCAATTACTTTTTGTGTTGTAGTAGTTGCGATACTAATTTCTCAGAAATATCCAACAAAAATTAGTTTGATTTTACTTGCATCACTTACGGCTGCTTTAACTGCTGCCGCGGGAAACGTAATTAATGATTTATTTGATATTGAGACCGATAAAACAGCACATCCTGATAGAGTGCTAACAAAAGGAACACTTACTAAAACAGAAGCAAAGTCTGAATATTTTCTGTTAAATTCTATTGCAGCAATAATAGCAGTCTCTTTATCAACAACACCTTTTGTGATTGTACTACTTTCTATTTCTTTACTCTACATCTATTCCGCTTATCTTAAAAAAATAATTCTTGTTGGAAATATAACAGTTGCTGCATTAGCAGGACTGGCATTCATTTACGGGGGTGTTGTGGCAAATAATCCGAAGGCTGCTGTTATTCCGGCTTTCTTTGCATTCTTCATAAATCTTATAAGAGAAATAGTTAAGGATATTCAGGATATTGATGGAGACAAGAAACAAAATATTATTACTTTCCCTGTAAGATATGGTATTCAACCGGCTAAAAAGTCAGCTGCTATACTGATTATTATCTTAATAGCTTTTACTTTTTATCCATTTATTTTTCAGGTATATAAAATTGAATTTTTTGTAATTGTAATGATATTTGTAAATCCGGTTTTTATTATATGTGTAAAAAATCTTTTGCAAAAAAAAGCAGCAGATATTGCTTTAACCAGTAACTTATTAAAATCAAATATGATCATTGGATTGATAGCAATTTATTTAGGTAATTGAAAAACTTTGACAATAAATATTTACAGGATTCAAGAACTATTCTGGCAGGAACAGACGAAGCAGGAAGAGGTCCGCTTGCAGGACCGGTAGTTGCCGCAGCGGTTATTCTGCCAAAAGATTTTTATGATGACAGAATTAATGATTCTAAAAAACTGAGTGAATCATTACGTGAAGAATTGTTTGAAGTAATAAAAAGGAATTCCATTTCATATTCTTATACGGTTATAAAAAATAAAAAGATAGATGAGATAAACATCTTAAATGCTTCACTGCTTGCAATGAAACGTTCAATAGAGAAGCTAAAGCATAAACCCGATGTGATTTTAGTTGATGGTAATAAAATATTCAAATCTGATTCTGAAATTATCGCGGTTGTTAAAGGTGATTCGAAATCTTTATCGATTGCCTCCGCATCAATAATTGCAAAAGTAATAAGAGACAGAATTATGATTAAACTTGCCTTAAAGTATCCAGAGTATGGATGGGAAAACAATAAAGGTTATCCGACAAAGTATCATATCAATGCAATTCTTAACCATGGTGCTTGCGATTTACATAGAAAAACTTTTTTAAAAAAGATTTATGAAAATAATTCTCAAGCAGCATTTGACTTTGATTTGAAATGACTGAAATAAATAAAAAAGATTTTGGTAAAGATGGCGAAGAGATAGCAGCAAAATATCTGTTGAAAAAGGGTTTTGAAATACTAAAACGGAATTATCGATTCAGTCATGGCGAAATTGATATTATTGCTAAGGATGGAGATACTCTTGTTTTTGTAGAGGTAAAAACAAGAAAAAATCTTGAGTACGGTGAACCTGAATATGCAATTACTAAAAAGAAAATCCAGCAATTAAAAAAAATAGCAGAGTTATATCTTTTTGATAAACAGATAGAAGAAGCGGACTGCAGATTTGATGTTATTGCAATTATACTTGGATCAGAAAACAATCCGCAAATCACACATTACGAAAATGCTTTTATGTAGGCTTTTGATGTTTTGCACACTATCTTTATTACCCTAAAAACTTTTCAGGAATTTTCTTAGTTTGGTATTTGAAAATCAAGAATTAATTGATACAATCCATAACACTAATGGCTGACTCAAAAAACAAAGTATCACGAAAAAGTGCGTTTGATAAAAAACTTAATGATTTTTTTATCATGATTGCCGGTTTGTGGCAATTCCAATGGGAGTTTGTTAAACAGATTTTTGTTCCGCCTTACGAAGTAGAGCAAATCAGAAAGCATATGGATGAACTTGGAATTAAAACTTTACCTATTGTTAGTGTTACTGGTTTTATAATCGGACTGGTAATTACGATGCAGATGCATCCTGTTATGGTTAGGTTTGGTGCTGAGGCATTTCTTCCCGGCGCAGTTGGAATTTCTATCGTAAGAGAGCTTGCACCGGTTATTACTGCATTAATTTTTGCCGGCAGAGTAAGCTCTGGTATCGGAGCAGAATTAGGTTCGATGAGAGTTACAGAACAGATTGATGCAATGGAAGTATCGGGTGTTAACCCTTATAAGTATCTGGTTGTAACAAGAGTTTTTGCATGCACTTTTATTTTACCTATTCTTACTGTGTATGTAATATTTATCGCTTTCTTAGGAGCTTATATCGCTGTTGTACTTGTGCAGAATATGACTTATCAGTACTTCATTGATTCGGTTATTAAATCAGTTACATTCGGTGATGCAATTCCCGGTGTGTTAAAAACTTTTGCATTTGGATTTATTGTCGGAATAGTTGGTTCATATAAAGGCTACACTGCAACTAACGGAACTGAAGGTGTAGGTAAAGCGGCAACTACTGCTGTTGTTGTATCTTCTTTAATGATTTTAATTTTTGATATGGTTCTGGTTAAAATTACTCTATGGCTATGGCCAACTGTTTAATATGAATAAAGTTGTTGAAATAAAAAATCTTTCTAAATCCTTCGATTCACTCAATGTTCTTCGAAATGTATCTTTGACAGTTGAAGAAGGTGAAAATATGGTTGTCTTTGGACAAAGCGGAACCGGAAAAAGTGTTTTGTTAAAATGTATTGTAAGATTGATGGAACCGGATTCAGGCGAAATTTTTATTAACAATAAAGATGTTCTTGCAATGGACCTTAAACAGCTTAATGATTTAAGAAAGGATTTCGGATTCCTGTTTCAGGGAGCAGCACTTTATGATTCGATGACAGTTAGAGAGAATTTGGAATTTCCGCTGATCAGACATTTTGATTATACACCTGAAGAGAGAGAAGCAAAAGTAAAATCGGTTTTGGAGAAAGTTTCGCTCGAAGAAGCTATTGATAAAATGCCTTCAGAACTTTCCGGCGGAATGAAGAAAAGAATCGGACTAGCCAGATCAATAATAATTGATCCTAAGTTGATGTTTTATGATGAGCCAACAACCGGTCTTGATCCTATTACATCAAAAGAAATTAGTTTACTTATTCTTGAGTTACAAAAATCTCTAAAGATGACATCAATAATTGTAACACACGATTTGCTTTGTGCGGAAATTATTGCTGACAGGGCAATTATGCTTAATGACGGAGTTATAATGAAAGAAGGAAGTATTTCTGATTTGAAGTCATCACAAGATCCATTTTTAAGAAATTTCTTTAGTAATGAAATTATAAAAGAGCATAACAGGAGAAATTAATGTTTAAAAATCTTGCAAATGCAAAGCTTGGAATTTTTATCTTTTTAGGAAGCGCTTTATTAGTTGTTTTGATTTTTCTTTTAGGTAATAAAGGGCAGCTTTTTTCATCAACATTTACTGTAAAGGCTTACTTTAAAAACACTGAAGGATTACGAAATGGTGCATCTGTAAGATTCGGAGGAATTGATATAGGCGCCGTTAAAAGTATCAGTATCGTTAGCGGCACGAGCGGAAGAGTTGAAGTTGCAATGAGAATAAAAGAAGAGATCAAAAGATTTATAAAAACAGATTCCCAGGCGAGTATTGAAACCGAAGGACTTGTCGGTAATAAAGTTGTTGTAATAACAATGGGATCAGAAAAAGCAACCGAAATAAAGGATGAAGGAACAATCCTTTCTAAAGAGCCTTTAAGTTTTTCTGATATTATCGGAGAAACTCAGGGAATTATGGCTTATACAAAAGATATGACAAAAAATCTTGCCGAGATTGTTTATAAAGTTAATCAGGGAGATGGAACACTTGGTAAAATTATTAATGATGATGAACTTTATTCTGTTGCTGCCGAGCTTACTAAATCAGCAGATAAAAGTCTTGTTTCTTTAACTAGCGAGCTGAATGATGTTGTTTCTCTTTTTGATGAACTTGGTAAAGGCGTTTCTGATGTTGTTACTAATGTTAATACTTTAGTGGCAAGATTGGATACTGTTTTGGTCGGTGTTTCGGAAGGCAAGGGTTTGCTTGGTTCTCTTGTTTCGGATAAAGGGAAAGAAGGAAAAGCATTAAACCAGATTCTGAATAATCTTGTTACAGTAAGTGAAGATGCTAAGACTTCAGCTTCAAGACTTGCAGAAAATATGGAGGCTTTAAAACATAATTGGCTGTTTAAAAGCTATTTTGAAGAACGCGGATACTGGGATAAAGAAGAATATGAAAATGTTATTGATGAAAAGATTATTGAACTGAATGAAAAAATTAAAATTCTTGATGATAAAATTTTAGAACTCAAAGCTCTGGAGAATAAGAAATAATTGCCGGATGTATTTATTCTGAATTTAATGTTTCAAAAAAAATAGCTACTCCTGCGTCTTAATCAAATCAATATGCCGAACTCTAAAACTATAAAAGAAAAAAAAATAATTGTTAAAGGTGCCCGCGAGCATAACTTAAAAAATCTTTCTTTCGGAATTCCAAGGAATAAGCTTGTGGTTTTTACCGGAGTAAGCGGAAGCGGAAAGTCATCCCTGGTATTTGATACTATCTATGCAGAAGGACAAAGAAGATATGTTGAAAGCCTTTCATCCTATGCCAGACAATTTCTTGAAAGAATGAACAAACCTGATGTTGATTTTATTCAGGGGATATCACCGGCAGTTGCGATTGAGCAAAAAACCGGATCGCGTAATTCCAGATCTACCGTCGGAACAACAACTGAAGTTTACGATTACCTTAGACTATTATTTGCAAGAATTGGAAAAACTATATGCTTTCATTGCGGTAAAGAAGTAAAGAAAGCTACTACCGGAACTGTTGCTGATTGGCTTGAACTGCAGCAGGATGATACAAGATTTTTTCTTGCTTTTCCGCTTGATGGGCTGGAAGGAAGCTCTGTAAAAGATGAAATTGAACTGTTAAAAAAACGCGGCTTTTTCAGAGTTTATTTTAATAATACACTTATTGATCTTAATGAAGAGCAGGTAAAGCTGCCTAAGAATAAAAAGGATATTAAAGTTGTTGTTGATCGTTTTAAGATTACTAAAGGAGAGGTAAGAGAAAGACTTTCTGATTCAATAGAAGTTACCTTTAAAGAAGGCAAGGACAGAATTGTAATAATTAATGCTGATACCGGCGAACAACATGAGTTCAATAAGTTTTATGAATGCTGTGGTGTAAAATACGAAGAACCTGAACCGAGATTTTTTTCATTTAATAATCCATTTGGTGCTTGTCCGGTTTGTCAGGGATTCAGTAAAGTTATCGGCATTGACATGAATCTGGTAATTCCAAATCCAAACCTTACTGTAGCTGATGGAGCTATCGCTCCTTATAAAGGCGCTAAGTATAGTTCATATTTAAGAGACTTAATTCAAAGCGCACGCGATTATAAATTTCCGATTCATATCCCTTTTAAGCAATTAACTGAAGAACAGCTTTTAATGGTTCGGAAAGGATTTGGAAAATATAAGGGACTTGATCACTTCTTTGAAGAACTTGAAAGAAAAACTTATAAACTTCACGTAAGAGTTATGTTAAGCCGATATCGCGGTTATACTTTATGCCCTGCCTGCAAAGGTTCGCGATTAAGACGTGAAGCACTTCAGGTAAAGATTGATAATAAATCAATTCACGAAATTGTTCAGATGCCGATTGAAAAATCACTCGTATTTTTCGAGAATCTGAAACTCTCCGATTACGATCTTAAAGTTGCTGAAAGGATTCTGAGCGAAATTATAAAGAGACTTACATTTCTTAACAATGTCGGCATTGGTTATCTGACACTTGACAGATACAGCAATACTCTTTCGGGCGGGGAATCACAGCGTATTAATCTTGCAACTTCTCTTGGTTCTGCTCTTGTTGGAACATTATATGTTTTAGATGAACCAAGTATTGGTTTACATCCGAGAGATAATTCCAAACTGATTAAAATATTGAAAGACTTAAGAGATATTGGCAATTCTGTTCTGGTAGTTGAACACGATGCTGAAATGATGAAAGAAGCTGACCTTATTGTGGATATGGGTCCTAAGGCTGGCATTGAAGGCGGTGAAATAGTTGCGATTGGTGATTACAACGAAATTATCCGGGATAAAAATTCTATCACCGGAAAATATTTATCAGGTAACCTATCAATTCCGCTGCCTGAAAAAAGGAATGACAAGAAAACCAAATCAATAAAGATAACCGGTGCAAAGGAAAATAATCTTAAAAATATTAATGTCGATATTCCATTAAACAAATTTGTTGTAGTAACCGGAGTAAGCGGTTCTGGTAAGAGTACACTTATCCATGATATTTTTTATGCAGGACTCGCAAAATATCTTGGCAATGCTCCGTCTTTTATCGGAAGGTATGATGATATTAAAGGCGGTGAATACATAGATGATGTTGTTATTGTTGATCAGTCTCCGATTGGCAAATCCCCAAGATCAAATCCAATAAGCTATATTAAAGCATTTGAATTGATAAGAGAATTATTTGCATCAACTCATCAGGCAAAAGCACGAGGTTATAAACCAGGTTATTTTTCTTTTAATGTTCCCGGCGGAAGATGCGAAACTTGTCAGGGTGACGGCTGCATAAAAGTTGAGATGCAGTTTTTGGCTGATCTGTATCTTGAATGTGATGATTGTAATGGAACGAGATATAAGAAAGAAATCAGAGAGATAACCTATAAAGGAAAAAATCTGGTTGATGTTCTTGATATGACTGTGGATGAAGCTTTGATTTTCTTTGAAGGACAGGAAAAGATTACAAAACTTCTTCAAATGCTTGCTGATGTAGGATTAAATTATATCAAACTTGGTCAGCCCTCAAATACATTATCTGGTGGAGAAGCTCAAAGAATAAAACTTGCTTCATATTTAACTTCTCAAAGAGATAGAAGACATATACTGTTTATTTTTGATGAGCCTACTACCGGATTACACTTTAACGACATATCAAAATTGTTAAAGTGTTTTCAACTTCTTTTGGAGAGAAATAATTCAGTAGTAATCATTGAACATAACTTAGATGTAATTAAGTGTGCAGACTATATTATAGATTTGGGTCCTGAAGCCGGAGAGAATGGTGGAGAAGTTATTGCTGCCGGAACACCTGAAGAAATTGCAGAAAACATAAATTCGTGGACCGGAAAATACTTAAAGCACTATCTTATCTAAAATCTAATTTTTATCTCGTTTTACTGTAGGTATAAAATCCTTCGGTCTACCCAATTTTGGTAAACCCAGTATTTCACGCGCACGGTCAAGTGCATCATCAATGTTACCGTGAATATTTTCTTCGCCGTACAAATCAAATATTCCTGCTTGTGTCATAGCATACAATGGTTGTGTATGTACACCAGATAAAATCATATGTGTTTTATGCTTTTTAGAATCATTATAAAAATCTTTTAATGTCTGCAAACCGGTAGCATCAATAGCAGGAACATTTCTCATCCGAATAATTCTGACTTTTGGTGGTTTTTCTATAATTGACATTGCATCTTTGAATTTCTTTGCGGCACCAAAGAAAAGCGGACCATTTATTTCGAATACTTCTACTTCTTCCGGAATTTTTTTCTTATCAGTTGCATTTGGATCGGGTTTGTCTTCCTCATCTTCAAGCTCTCTGGTAATGACACTAACATTAGAAACTTCTGACATCCTTTTCATAAATAACAAAACAGAAAGTACCATCCCGATTTCTATTGCAATAGTCAAATCAAAGATTACTGTCAGTAAAAAAGTAGTTACCAGAACAACAACATCGCTCTTAGGACTTTTTAATAATGATTTAAATGCGCGCCATTCACTCATATTATAAGCAACTACAACAAGTATCGCTGCAAGTGTAGCCATTGGAATTAATTTTGCATATGAACCAAAAAAAAGCATTATTAGCAGCAATGTAATCGAATGGAATATTCCGGCTACAGGAGTTCTTCCGCCGTTTTTAATATTGGTCGCAGTCCTTGCGATTGCTCCTGTTGCAGGTATGCCGCCAAAAACTGGAGTAATTATGTTAGCCAAACCTTGTGCTACTAATTCCATATTACTTCTGTGTTTCCCGCCAATCATACCATCTGCAACTACTGCTGAAAGTAGTGATTCGATTGCAGCCAGAATTGCAATGACTGTAGCCGGACCGATAAGATTCCGGATTACTCCCAGATCAATTTTATAAAAATTTGGAGACGGAAGATTTGAAGAAATTTCACCGAACCTGCTGCCTATTGTATCAACCGGAAGTTCAAATACAATAACAATAACAGTTGTTGCAATAATTGCAATCAGTGATCCCGGAATTTTGTGAGTAATTCTTGGCCACAAAATCATGATCAATAATGCAAGTAAAGCAATTATCACAACATTATAATTGAATGTTGAAAAGTACTGAAAATAGGCTAGCCATTTTTCATGAAACTCTGCTGGAACATCTTTTAACTGCAGCCCAAAAAAATCTTTAATCTGAGTTGAAAAGATCAGCAAAGCTATTCCGCTTGTAAATCCTACTACAACCGGATAAGGAATAAATTTAATAAGTGAACCAAATTTGACTAATCCCATTATCACAAGAATAATTCCGGCCATAATTGTAGCAATAGCCAACCCCGTAGTTCCATATTGCTGAACAATTCCATAAACAACTATTATAAATGCACCCGTTGGTCCACCAATCTGAACACGGCTGCCGCCAAAAAAAGAAATTACAAAGCCTGCAATAATTGCTGTTATAATTCCCTTTTCAGGTGTAACACCACTAGCAATACCAAATGCGATGGCAAGAGGAAGAGCTACGATTCCAACAATAACACCGGCTGTTGCATCAGAAATAAATTGCTGCTTGCTGTAATTCCTAAGAGTAGTAAAAAGTTTTGGTTTTAACATTACTTCAAATTTTATTTATCAAAAAAAGACCAGGCAAGTTAATAATTATCAAAATCAATCATGAATGAGTAATAAAGAAAATTTTATTGCGTAAACTTTATTTAATAGTCTGTGCTTGAAGGCATCATTTTTGAGTAAGTTCTTTGGTTATAAAAGAATATCTTTCAGTAGTAAAAAATATTTAATCATGATTAAGCGGTTAATTATATTATTTCTCACAATAACTTATTTTGCTTCTGCACAAAATTATGGAACACTCAGCTTTACAAATTATGCTGATGACAGAAAAGCTGCTTTTAGTTTAACCTTTGATGATGGTTTACTTACTCATAGTACTAATGTAAAACCATTGTTAAATCAATACGGCTTTAAAGGTACATTTTATGTTCTGCCGCCTTATCTTGCAGAAGATAATCAACCATTAATCTGGAGATACGGGCGCTGGAGTGATTTTCAGATGATTGCTGCTGACGGACATGAAGTTGGCTCTCATACAATGAATCATGATACACTTCCAAATCTTGATTGGGGAAATATTAATTCTCCGGGAACCTTATTATATGAATTGTATCAGTCAAAACTTTTTATTGAACAAAAAATTCCGTCTCAAAAATGTATTTCCCTTAATTATCCTTATACACTGCACAACTCTTTAGTTGATTCTGCTGCAAAATTATTTTATGAAAATGGCAGAACACTCGGGCAGACTGCAAACGACTCAGTTCTTTCCGGAAATGACTGGTTTAGTTTAAAAGCAAAAGTTGTTGAGTTCAGTATGCCAAGAGATTCTGTTGATGACGATCTGGGTGAATTATATTCTTTTATTAATTGGCTTGGTAATGCTGTTACAAAAAAGCAATGGGGAATGATAATAATTCATGATGTTGTTCCATTCAATGAATTACAATCCTTAATTAATAACGGAATTTATGAACCGGTAACAAATGAATGGCTCGGGTGGTTATGCGATTGGCTGGAAGTGAAATCATTAAACAAAGAAATATGGGTTGAAACTGTCGGAAATATTACCAGATATATAAAAGAGCGTGAAGCAGCAGCATATCAGATATTAACATCCAATAATCAATTGATTGAAATTAATGTTACTGATAATCTTGATAACGAAATTTATAATTATCCTTTAACTGCTTATGTAAAGATTCCCGAAAGCTGGCATTATGTAAGAGTTCAGCAGAACACAAGAATTGATACATTACCAACTTTGTTAGATAATTCGGTCAGAAAGGTTTTACTAAATGTAATTCCGGATAAAGGATTATTAAATATTACACCGGTAACCCCGACAGACATAAGTACTGAAGATATTCCGTTAAACGATTTTATACTTTTCCAAAATTATCCGAATCCATTTAACCCGGAAACAAATATCCGGTATTCTTTAGCGAGCAGAGAATTTATCAGTTTAAAAATATATGATGTACTTGGAAAAGAAGTCGCTGTTTTAGTAAGTGAATATCAGGATGCTGGTTTACATACAGTAAATTTTAATACTGATCAGTATAATTTGAGTTCCGGAATCTATTTGTACAGACTGCAATCAGTCGGTGAATCTTATGGTTCAGGAAGTAATTTCAGTCAAACAAAAAAAATGATTTATCTGAGATAAATCAGAAATCAAAACGCTGTGTTCTTTTTGT